>Ga0073936_10000313_pt1 | contig 72622 bp, 54 predicted proteins | sample AliMusrvi5mmetaG_FD_87041 | JGI IMG/M metagenome (GOLD analysis project Ga0073936, IMG submission 87041) | Freshwater lake bacterial and archeal communities from Alinen Mustajarvi, Finland, to study Microbial Dark Matter (Phase II) - Alinen... | ecosystem: Environmental > Aquatic > Freshwater >... | reverse complement strand
GCGGTCTCTCGGCCAAGGCACTGGAGCAGGCGGATATCTTTCGGGCGCGATTGACCAACCGAGCGCGGCATCTGCGGCGGTGGCCGACGAAGATGGGAATCACCTGCTACCGACTCTACGAACGAGACATCCCCGAGGTGCCGCTGGTCGTCGATCGCTACGAGGACCATCTGCACATCGCCGAGTTCTCGCGGCCCACCGATCATACACCGGCCGAACATGGCGATTGGCTCGACTTGATGGGGCGGACTGCGGCCGAGGTCATGGAGATATCGCGAGATCATGTTTTCTTGAAGAAACGCGCGCGGCAGCGGGGTACGGCCCAGTACGAGCGACTTGGCTCGGAACAACACATGCTCGTGGCCCACGAGGGTGGATTGCAGTTCGAGGTGAACCTTTCCGATTACCTCGACACAGGTCTCTTCCTCGACCACCGCATCACGCGCGGGATGGTTCGCGATCTGGCTGCCGGCAAGCGGTTTCTGAACCTGTTCGCCTACACAGGCTCGTTCACGGTCTACGCAGCCGCGGGCCGGGCGGCCTCGACGGTGACGGTCGATCTATCGAACACTTATCTCGATTGGGCCCAGCGGAATATGGCCCTCAATGGATTTCAAGGCCCAGACCATGAATTCGTCCGCGACGACGCCATGCACTTTTTGCAAGGACGAGGACGGCAGGGGACGTTCGATCTGGCCGTAGTCGATGCGCCAACCTTCTCGAACAGCAAGAGTCTGGAAGATTATTGGGACATCCAGCAAAACCACGTCGAGTTGCTCAATCGGCTAGTGGAACTGATGGCACCCACGGGGACCATCTTCTTTTCGACGAACTTCCGCCGTTTCAAGCTGGCTGAGGCCGAGATCTGCGGTGTGACGATTCGAGAGATCAGCCGCCAGACCGTACCGGCGGATTTCAGAAATCAGCGAATCCACCGTTGCTGGCGGATGGTTCGGGATGTTTAGCGGAGGGTAGTGCCTTTGGCCTTTTCGGCCAGTTCTTGCATCCGTGTGGCAGCGGCGTTATCGCCCAATTCGCGGTTCATGGCGGTCAGGTTCGTATAGGGGATGAACAGCACGCTACGGTCATGGGTGCCGCGGCGGACGGCCTCTTCGATCAAGTCGGCTCCGTGTACCGTAAGAGCGACGGCCTTCTTTTGATGGCCGGCACTCCAGTAAGAAACGCCCATGCTCACGAACGAATCGCCGAGCCGGCCGATATCAATCATGGCTTCCTGCGGAGGCGTCTTGCCAAGCAAGGGAACCGCTTTTTCAAACCAGACCACGGCCGTACGGTGGTCCTTGCGATTGTTGGCATAGACGGCTCCCATGCGGAAATATGTGCGGCCGAGCAGGTAGGCTGCTGAAGGCGACTTGGTTTGTCTCCCGCTCTTCTCCAGATAGTGAATGGCCAATTCGCCGTGGCGAAGGGCTTCGTCCTGATTGGCACGCATCTGATAGACTTGCATGGCGTCGTAAAGTGACATGGCGACTTGCCACTGCAACTCGGCCTTGCGGCCGGCTTCTGGGGCGGCAGAAATCAGTACCTCGCCGCTACGCACCACTTCCTTTGCCCATTTTGCTGGATCGAGTTTGCCTTGCAGGCCGACGTCCGCCGACAAGGCTCGTGCGCTCACGCGGAAAAGGTATTCGTCGCTGCCTTCCTCGGCCTTTATCAGATCCTGGGCAATTTCCGTAGCTTTGGCGATCCAATTTTCGGCGGAACGCTCTTTCTCTCGCCATGCTCCCCAGGTGATGTCGTGTAGGGCACCAAGATGAGCGTCCAGCAGCACTTCCTTGGCTGCGACGCGAATCGCTGGATGCTTGTCGGAAATCAAGGCATCGGCCGCCTGTAGTGCCTGTGTGTGCAGTTGCATGGCCTGTTTCTGATCGGGGCGAGGACCGGAGCCTTTCAAATCGCCGAGCAGGCAAAGTGCCCTCGCCTTGACGTGGGGCCGCTGCTCGCTCAAGGCAATGGCCTTCTCCGCTTCTGGAGTGGCGTCGGCGATATGGCCAGCCTGCTGCAAGGTTTGGGCCTTGGTGAGCTGGTATCGAGCATCGCGGGGTTCGAGGCGAACCGCCTCGGCCGCTGGTACCACGGCCTGTTCGTGCTGACCCAGGGAGGTCAGGGCACGGCTCTGCAACCATAGTGCTCGGGCATTGCCCGGCTGGAGCTTGACCGCCTGTTCGGCGTCGTGCAGGCTGAATTCGGGGCGAATGTTGATGTTTGTTTCGGCACGGAGCACGAAAGGTTCCGCGGAGATTGGCTCCAGAACGATATGCGTAACTTTTTTGAGTGCCTTACTCGGGTCGGTAGCAGGCTCGAAGGAGAAGAGTACTCCTCGCTCCGGATAGGACTGCCCAAGAACCTCGCCCAACTCGTTGGAAATCAGTACTGGCTGGACCTTGGACAATTCCAACTGTTCGGCGACCTGTGCGGCAGGGAAGCCGCGTTCAAGGCGGATGACCAGCGACGTGACCGTGTTGTCGCCCGAATAGGTTGCCTCAACTCGCGAGAACGGATCGACCGAGTACAACTGCATCAAGCCGATGTCGAGCTTTCGCGATTCCTTGGGCTTTCCCCAGTTTTTTTCCACGTCATTACGGGTGCTCGCGCCTGGAGTAATGCCGTGGAAGCTGGTGACTTCAATCTCGGCTGGTCCAAGATTTTTTGAGTCGGGTACGGGAATCAGCGGCGCACCGTGGTTGGTGGTCTCGGGCTTTTCGGCAGTCGCAGGGGCGATGGTCAGTGGAGCGTTTGGAGTGGCGGCCGGCGGCAGCGAGAGGGGTTCCAAGGGATCGAGCCTATGGGGTGTGGCCAGTTGACGCGGCGCAGAGGTCGGCGCTGGCACGCTTGTCAACGTGTTCCCGACCTCGTTCGGCACCAATGCACTATCATCGGCAAATTGAACTGGGGCAGGCCGAGATCGCCTTGCGGGCCGCTGATCGTCGACCGTTGCTTGGCCAATTTCTGCGGCTGAGGCAGAAAGAGCCCCCAGCGCAAGGGCGACGAGAGAAAGGTTGCGAGTAATTTGAATCAGTTGCATGGGCATGGCGCGTTCCTCCTTGAACGTCGCATTGCAGGTCTAAAACGAACGACACTTTGCGGTGTGGTAAGATACTCTCGGAGTTCAAGCCGAGTCCAGAGGGATTTTAGCGATTTACGCGAATTTCTTACGCGGCACCGCTCAAGTCCGTGCCAGATACCTGCGGATTTGCTCAATATGTTCTGGCTCAAACGGTACAGCGGCACCGGGCGGGGGGGGGTGCGGCACCAGACGATCGGCAATTTCATGGCACAGGGCGTCAATCCCTGCCGAACCCATTGCACTGATTTCCAAGCCCGCTGGCCGCTGGCCGGAGGCGCGGGGCAAGTCACTCTTGTTATGCACCCGCAAGGCTGTGGGGTAGGATTCGATCAGAATTTGATCCTGCTCGGACCAGGGCAGCGAGTTGTCGAAGACCAAAACGATCAGATCGGCCGCGAAAATTTTTTGCCGGGCCAACGCTATGCCTGTTTGCTCGTTTTTTTCGCCGCTTTCCCGCAGGCCAGCGGTGTCGAAGAGTTCCACGGGCCAACTGTCCATGGCGGTCTGAACACTGACGATGTCCCGGGTGGTGCCCGGCGTGCAGTGAACGATTGCCCGCTGGTAGCCGGCAAGCGCATTGATCAGGCTGCTCTTGCCCACGTTAGGTTGCCCGGCCAAGACGACCTGCCATGGCTGGATAAGATGCAGACCCGTGGCAGCATGCGCCAGAAGAGCCTCGATCTGTAGGCGGGCCATGTCTTTCTCACCAGATTGTAAGGAAGACTCGATTTGTTCGAGGGCTTGTCGTAACGCGCCTCGATATTGATCGAGGAGAACTGCAGCCGTGCGAGTGGTGCGAGCTTCGGCCAGGGCGAGTTGAGCGGCGGAGGCAATCGGGTCGGGATGTTGGCTGGCAGTCCACTCCTGCCAGGAGATTCGCCGACAGGCGTCGCTAATGAAAATCTCTTCGATCTGTGCGACAGCCGCAAGTCCGCCGTGGCAGTGGAGTTCGATCGCTGCATCGGATTGCCGAATGAGCACGACTTCCTCACCGCCTAGCCCAAACCGGCTGATGATGATCTGTCCTGGGGAGAAATCGGCCAGCGGTCGGCCGCTGCGGGTGACGCAGTGCCGTGCGACTACGTCCAAGGCACCGGGGCCTTCGATAAGGAGGCTTGCCACTGCCCCGCGGCCTGGCGAGGTGAGTTGAATCAACAGCAGTGGGGAGGCGTCGAACACGGTCTCAGTTCAGACCTTCTTGTAATAAATCGCCTTGCTGTCGCCGGGGGCGTAAAAATCTTCGAGCGTGGCGACCAAAGGGCAGTCGCAACGCTCGTAAAACGCCCGCGTAGCCTGGTAGTGCGGCTTTGTCGAGGTTTCAATATAGATGTGTCGTCCGCCTTCACTGCGGATGATCTCGGCGACTTGGTCCATGATCTTTCGGCCCAGCCCGTGGCCTTGGATGGATTTATCCACGGCAATCCAATATAGGTCATAGCTGCCGACGGTCAGGGCGATGGGGCCATAGCAGGCATAGCCGACCACGCGACCATCCAGTTCGGCAAAGACGAAGTGATAGCCACTCGCCGGGCCTTCTTTCAGGCGTTCCTCGGCCAATTCCACGGCACAATCAAGTTCGACCGCGTTGAAGACCCCCGTGGATTCAACGAGGGAGCGGATTGCGGCACAATCAGTCGGTTTCAGTTCGCTGCGAAAGGTAATAGGCATGGCGAGGAAGTGAATGCGTGAGGTTTAGGATTATTGACCAGAGATAATTTTGAGGGGCGAACGCTACGACAGCCCTTACGGTGCTACTCCCGCCCGGCAACGGTTTTCTGCACGATCCGCCGGATGGCGTCGTCATAAATCAGGCCGGCCTCTTCCATAGCGGCCACGTAGCCGGCCTCGGGGGAAAGACATGGATTGGTATTGATCTCGAGAATCCAGGGCTGACCGGCCTGATCGACGCGGAAGTCAACCCGCACGTAGCCTCGCAGGCCGAACAACCGCCAGCATTCCAGGGCCAGTCGCTTCAAATGCTCGACCAGCGGGAGATCTTGCTCGGAAAAGTGGAAATTTCGCGGCGTGTTATTGTACTCAAAGGACTCTTCGTGCCACTTGGCCTGATGACCGATAATCCGCGGTTTGTCGTCCGGGAAGGTGGAAAAGTCCATCTCGCCGACCGGAAGGATTTGTGGCCCATCGACTGAGTCGAGCATCGGCAGGTTGAATTCGCGGCCGTCGATGAACTTTTCGGCGAAATGGGGCAGGCCCGTCCGAGCAGTGAATTCCCGCAGGCGGTGGCGGATCAACTCGGTGTCGCCCTCGCGAATCACGTTGCTGTCGTCTAGCCCGCGAGAACCATGCTCCCAGACCGACTTGATAATGCAGGGCGGCTCCAGAGGTGCCGTATCAGAATCGGAACCAGATCCATACTCCGAAAGCCAGTGCGGCGTCGGCAGCCCGGCAAGCTGCATGATCCGTTTGGCCATCAGTTTATGGTTGGTCGTGAAGAGTGCGTCGGTCGGGTTGCCGGTGAAAGGCAGGCCAATGGCGTCCAACACCGCCGCGGCCAGATAGGACAAGGAATCCGTTCCCCCCAGCGATTCGACGAGGTTGAAGACCAATTGAGGGCGGCACTCCAGCAAGGTCTCGCGCAATTCGGCCAGATCCAAGCTACAGGGAAGGGTCGTCGGACAGTGACCCAGCCGGCAAAGCGAATCGGCGACCGCCTTGGCCTGAGTCAGCGTGTCGAGATCCTCTGGAGTATCGTCGGTGGAAACCGCGTTGTGCAGGATAACGATGTTCATGGGCACCTGGGGTTCATGTTCGCAACGTCGCGGCGGTAGTTGTCACTCGGCAACTGGCTGCTGCGATAATCTGCTCAATCAGTTCTTGGTAGGTCACACCAAAGAAGCCGCAAATCATAGGCAAATCGGAATCCTTGGGGTGGAGGCCGGCCACTGGGTTGACCTCCATGAAATGCGGGTGGCCCTGGCCATCGGAGCGGATGTCAACTCGCGATGCGTCGCGGCAGCCCAAAGTCCGATGGGCAGCCAAGGCGACTTGCTCGGCCTGGGCCACTTCCGTGTCGTCTGCACCGCGGCAAGGCAAGTAGCGACAGAACTCCTCATAGCGGTTCTTGTTCGTGTAAGAATAGACCTCGGCCTCGGCTGTCGGCAGAAGGGTGATTTCCATGCTGCCGATCACCCGGGCTTCGTCGCCCGTGCCGAGGATGCCGACGGTGAATTCGCGGCCTGGCAGGAAGGTTTCGACGAGGACTGGTTGCCGGCAGCCAGCGAGTAGCTCCGAGCAGACCCTGCGGAGCGAATCACGGTTCTTGATTTTTGAATTGGCCGTAATCCCCTTGCCGGTTCCTTCGGCTACTGGCTTGGCAAACAGCGGATAGGGAAGATTGATGGCCTCGATGTCCTCAATTTTCTTGACGAGAACGAAGGGCGTCGTGGGCAATCCAGCCTGGCCGACGACTGTTTTCGTCAGTCCTTTATGGAGGCAGACGGCTAGCACCAGAGGATCCGAGAAGGTGTAAGGGATCTCGTAGAGGTCTAAAATGGCCGGTACCTGGGACTCGCGTGCCGTTCCGTGCAAACCCTCGGTGAGATTGAACACCAGATCCCAGCGGTTCCCGGTCGCCAGACGGTCAACAAGTTGCCTTCCACTGCCCACGCGGTCGGTCTGATGGCCGATTGCTCGCAAGGCCGCGTCGATGGCATCAATCGTGGCCACCCCGTCGAACTCGGCGGTTTCCTCTTCGGAATAGCCTGCGGCCAAGTAGTCAGCACGCAGGTCGTAGGTCAGGCCGATGAGCATGGTGGAGGGTTTGGGATGGAAAGGTAGGTGGAAGGCTCAAGGTTCAAGGTTTCATTGAAAACAGGCGATCTCGTTCTTTCATTGTTCAATGAACCTTTTTGGTCATTTATTCTTCCCGTCTATCGCGTTCGGGGATTAGAACTGCTTGCGCAACATTTTATTCAATCACCCGCCAGAATATCAAGTAGGTCAGGCTTTCCAGCCTGACGTTGCCCGGTTCACTGTCAGGCTGGAAAGCCTGACCTACAGCAGGTTTGACATCTTGGCGGGTGGTTGATTCTATTCTCCGCGATCTTACGAAATTGTCTGCTTGGAGAATAGGGGGGAGTAGGGAATGGCGAAAGTCCCAGACCTAGCGCGATTGTGCCGTCTTTAGGATTGGCAAAGCCGCTCAACTGGTCATCAACCAAATATATATTAGCTGAATGATATTTTCCCGCCTGCGCGTTATAATTTCATATCGCGGGTCACCAACGACAGGTTGTGCTATCCCGCCAATGCCGCGATCCAGATGTCGTTATCGGGGAGAGGACGACTCTTCTGTTTCAATTCAAAACGGATCTGGGCGTAAATCTCCACAGTATATTGATCAACGTCAAGGACAATTGATTCGCCAATCAGCTTTTGAAAGACCAATCGGTTCCTGCCCCAGGGCAATGCAACGGGATAAGGAGTCTGCAAGGAAACACCCTAAAATTACCGATGTTGTAGCCGGTCTCTGACCGAGCCACACCGCCGACCGAAGGTCTCCCATTCACCGGGAGACCTTCGGTCGGACGTTTCGGGGCATAAGACAATACCCCTCAATTTCCACTACCTCTTTGTTGCACCATTCCACCATGAGTTCCAGGTAAGCATGTAGTAATCACCGTCGTTGAAAAATGTCTGCTGCCGCCGGTTCCCGCGTTGCGTCAGACCGATGGAAATTGGGAACAGGATTGAATCAGAACGGTTTGATGTATCATTCTGGCAGGTGGTTGTAAATAAACCTCAAATGCCCTCGGGGTCAGGATATCGATAGGAATTGCCTTCAAAATTCCGTAACACCAGGTCTTCTCCATCGCGGCCGACAACGTAATTGGGCAGCAAGGGAATCTTGCCGCCACCGCCCGGTGCGTCGATCACGAACGTGGGCACGGCATAGCCGGTCGTGTGTCCGCGAAGGCCCTCGATAATCTCCAGACCCTTCGACACCGGGGTGCGGAAATGGGCGGAACCGGTAATCGGGTCGCACTGGTAGAGATAATATGGCCGGACCCGCATTTTGAGCATGTGGTGCATCAACGACTTCATGGTCGGCAAGGTGTCGTTAATGCCCCGCAGCAACACGGTCTGCGAGCCAAGAGGGATGCCGGCGTCGGCCAGGCGTTCACAGGCCTGGTACGATTCTGGCGTACACTCGTCCGGATGGGCAAAGTGCAGGCTCATCCAGAGCGGATGGTGCTTCCGCAGCATACGGCACAGTTCCCGGGTGATCCGCTGGGGGAGCACGGCGGGCATTTTTGTACCAATGCGAATGAATTCCAGGTGCGGAATTGAACGCAGGTTCGTCAGGATCCAGTCCAGCTTGTCGTCGCTCATGAAGAGCGGGTCGCCGCCGGAAATCAGTACGTCGCGGACTTCCTTGTGGTTGCGAAGATATTCAAAAGCCTGCTTCAGCCGTGCCTCGTTGGGGACGATGTCGCCCTGGCCCACAACCCGCGAACGGGTGCAATAGCGGCAATAGCTGGAACAGAAATCGAGTGCCAACAGCAATACCCGGTCGGGATAGCGGTGGACCATTCCGGGGGTTGCGCTGTCGTGGTCCTCGCCCAGCGGGTCGGCCGATTCACCCCGGGTCTGCGTGAATTCGCTAGCCGTGGGAACAATGGTTCGCCGCAAGGGGTGCTGGGGATCGTCCGTTGAAATCAGGCTCATGTAATAGGGAGTGGTGGCAACGGGCAGGATTTCCCCGGCCCGATCAAGCCCTTCTCGCTCATCCGCGGAAAGTACGAGCATTTTTTCGAGTTGCTCGCGGGTCCGGATGCGACTTCGGGCGTGCCATCGCCAGTCGTTCCACTGTTTATCGGTAACGTCGCGGTAAAATGCTTTGCGAAACGCTCGGCAGCGCGACGACCCGCGGGAAGGACGGGCGACCATTGCGGGAGCGGTGACTTCCCGCCGCGGCGGTTCTAAAAGAGTCAGCGGCCAGAGACGCTGTTGAACCGGCATACGACTGCGATATATGTGACTCTGGCTGGGACTACCTGGAGGCTCCTCATCAACTTCCACGCGGGAAATGGTCGAGGGTCCAATGTCGAAATCATTCATTCTCTCAAACTCCTTGAGGGTCGCCGATCCAGACCTCCTGAATCTTGGCGTTGGCCTTTGCAGGCAAGGGACGGTATCTCATACGCCGATCCCTTTGGGTCGCGTGCTTTTTCTTTACCTTTCGGCAAAGCGCACTACTCTCTAAAGCATTTTCATATCCGCAATCGAAAAAATGTCAAGCCGAAATTGCCTCGCAACCCAAGATTCACAAAAATATTTTTCCAGCATCGTGTCACGATCTCACGCGAGCGACCGACATTCGTCGGATCGCCACTGCATCGAATTTTACGCGTACGACGGGCGTATACCAAATTTTCCCGAAGTCATGCAACCCCAATGAGGCAAAATCGGCAGGATTCCAGTCGTTATCTTGCACTGCGCTCCGTTCAGATGAACACGCGGCGGAGGTAGAGAAACCATTCCAAGAGTGCGATCGCCAGACCGACGAGCACCAACTCCCGCCACATTTCGCGGTGGTCAGCGACCCAGCCGGTCTTGCCTGCCACTTCCACATAGCCGATCTTGATGGTCGGCTCGACCGGCGGGCGGATGTTGCTCTCATCCGCGTCGAGCAGATTGACGGCAAATTGCTGCACCAGCTTGCCGCCGGACAGAATCCGATAGACCCCCAGTTCATCCGTGGCCGTGAAGGTCAGCTTGCCCGAAGAACTGGGCGGCAGATGTACCGTAGCTCCGGACGGGGTCTGGATATCCATGCTCATGCGGGAATCGAGGGCCTCAACGGTCACGGGCATTCCGGGCCGATAGGATCCGGAGGCCGTCAAGTCCTTGCTGTCCGAGCGATCGGTCAGGATATTGAAAAGGAACGTGGCAAAGCTCGCTCGCCACGGCCAGTCGGTATTTCGATAAATGGCACGGGAACCATCGGCTGCCGCGCGCTCCTCGATCAGGATCATCCCCAGCACCAAATCCTCGAAACCTTCGCGAGGGGCCATCGCCAGCAGCGGCCCGGCGTCGGAATCGATGAGCACCGCCCCTCCGCTGGGTACGACCAGTGGTGTGGCGGTAACCACGTTCTGGATCTCGTTGATATCGACCCATTGCATCAGCCGGTGTGACACGGCAGCATCCATGATTTGCGGTCGTGTGACCTCGGACTTCACCTTCCAGCCACCCCCGGGCGGGCTACAGCCGATAAAAAACGTGTTCGTTCGCGGTATCTTGGCTGGCGGGGCGCGATCATAGATTACCAGATCCCAAACGCCCAGATCGACCTGGTCCTGGTAAGTCCTGGTTTTGAGGAAATCAGGTTTTTCCACGCGAACCTCAGCTACTTCGGTCGCCGCCTTCGTCGCCAGAACCTGTTCCAGACGCTCGTTCTTGGGAGTAATTAGCAGAACACGGGCATGGCGAGGCGGATTGACGACGATCCACGCCTCATCATCCACGGCCAGTTGGTCGCCCGTCTCAGCTCGGATGTGCAAAACGCCTGAATCAAAGTCATCCAGCGGGAAGGCCAGCCCCCGTGTCTCGCCCGGCGGAATGCTCAGCCGGTCGGCATCGGTCGCCCGGATCTGGTCGTTAACGAACAATTTCAACAGGATCTCAGCCGACGCTGGACCGGAGTTGTTCAAACGAACGAACGCCTGGAGCTTGCCACTCTTCTCCTCGGAGCGGCTTGCGCCGAAGGCCACGACGCCCACATTCGCCGCATCGGAATGGCCGATGGGCACAAAGATTGGATCGAGGTTGCCCAACTCAAAGTTCGAGACTGCGGGAAAACGGCCGTCGCTGAAGATGAAGAGTTTCGTTCCCGCCACATGGAGATCTGTCGATTTTTCGTTCGCCTGTCCCGGATTGACCAGTCCGGCGGCCAGTTTGAGGGCTTCCGGGAGGTTCGTCGAGTGCTGGCTGGGGTGGATTGCGGCCAGGGCCTCGCGGAGTTGCAGGCGGTTGTCGGTGAAGTTCTGCTCCACACGGGCGGTGTCGGAAAAGCTGATCAGCATGGCGGATTCGCCGGATCGCATCTGTTCGATCAGCTCGCCCACGCGGCGCTTGGCCTCCTCCAACCGGCTCGGCTTGACGTCGGTGGCCTGCATGCTGGCCGAGTTATCGACCAACAGGACCAGCCGGCTGCCGGAGAGGCGAAGGGCCTGCCAGCTTGGCCGGAGCAGGGCCAGGATAATGAACAACACAACCGCTAGTTGCAGGTAAAGCAGCAAGTTATTCCGCAGCCGCTGCCAGATCGAGTTGACGTGCAGGTCTTCGATCGACTTGTGCCAGAGGTATGTGCTGGGAACTTCCAGCGGTCGCCGCTTGAGCTTGAGGAAATAGAGCAGCACGATCGCCGGCGGCATCGCGGCCAAAATAGCCCATTGCCACCAGGAAAGCATGTTGGAAAATTCGGGAAGCACGCATCACCTCACCAGCCCGCGATTCCTCAAATACCCACCTACAAGCTCCTCCACCGGCACCTCATTCTTTGCCAGCAGGTAAACCATGCCCCGCTTCGTACAATACTGCCGAGCGCCGTCGATGAAGGTCGCAAGCGTTTGCTTGTAGTGGGTCATCAAGGCCGGGGTGACGCTGATTTCGGCTACGTCGGAGTCCTCGCAATCGATCAGGCGCAAGTCGCCGGCGATGTCGGGATCAATCTCGGCGGCGGAGAGGATCTGGATCACGTAGACGTCCAGATCGCGAGAAAGTAGGTAACGCAAAGCCGCTTCGTATCCGGTCTTGTCCATCAAGTCGCTGAGTAAAACGACGATCCCCCGACCGGTGTTGCGGATGCAGAAGTTCTTCGCGCCCTCTGCCAAGGAGACGCTCTCGCCTCGGGGGATCTCTTCAGCATGCTTGATCAACCGCCAGAGGCTTTTGCGGCCGCGAAAAACCGGTGCTGGCCGGCTGGCTGGCTGACCCAAGGTCTCGATCTTCACGCGATCGCCCCGCACCAGACCGACAAATCCCAAGGCGGCCGCAAGCTGCGCGGCGTAGCGGAGCTTGGACGGTTCGCCAAAATCCATCGAGTCGCTGGCGTCGATCAATGCGTAGAAATGAAGATCCTCCTCTTCCCGGAACATCTTCAAAAAGAGTTTTTCCAATCGCGCGTACGTGTTCCAATCGACGAACCGCAGGTCATCGCCCGGCACGTAACTGCGGAAGTCGGCGAACTCGACGCCCTGGCCCTTGCGCGGGCTGCGGCGTTCGCCTTTCATCCGCCCACGAAAAATCTTCCGGCTCACCAGCTCGAATTTTTCAAGCTTGGCCAGTAATTCCGGAGATAACAGAGCGGAAGTGTCAATGGGTACGGCCTCTTTGTCGAACGGAAATCACGCAGTGCCTACCCCGCAATCTGCGAGATGGCCTCTTGCAGACGGAACTTATCAAATCCGACAAAGCGCTCCACGACTTGGCCGTCCTTAAAAAGGATCAAGGTGGGAATCGAATCGATGCGATAGTCCGTGGCCAGTTTGACGTTCTCGTCGGTATTGACTTTGACGATCCTGACGGCCTCGGCGTTTTCCAGCGCGAACTGCTCCAGGAGCGGGGCGATCTTGCGGCACGGACCGCACCAAGGGGCCCAGAAATCAACCAGCACCGGCTTGGCCGAGCTAAGAACTTCGGTTTCAAAAGTGGACTCAGAAAGTTCTAGGAGGTTTGCCATGAAATAGAGTCTCCTCTGCGATAGCGGGGGATAATGGATTGCTTCCGGCCGAACGACCCGCCGGCAAGCTGATGGATTCTTTGTCACATTATAAGCTTCGCCTCCGCAGCGACAACTAGGGAGGTGTTTTTCCAGACTTGGACGACTTCACCACTCGGCCGCGAGACTGAACCGCGACACACGAATTTTGTGCCACCATACGTGTGCCACACGATGTCAGGTTTTGGTCGAATTTTACAACTATTGGTGTATTTATTATCCATCTATAGAGTGGATTTTGCCCACGAAAACACGGAGAATAACGGGGTATACGCTCCTTTGGATATAATATTGCAACTCTTATTGTGGGTCCATTTTGTTCGTTATGTATACTCGCGCGGGCAATTTCTGCGGGTTTGCCCAACAATATGTTAATCTGAAGCGCAAGCGAGGTAACAACTTAGCGACATCACTTAGGCTTCGGGTTAGTGTCATTTGCGTCCGCGCTAAGTAGGGCTTTGGCAAATGCGAGTATGGGTGTGACTTCCGAGTCTTTTCGGAAGTAAACTTGTTCAAGATGGATTATTCACGGTAGACTATCCCATGATCGAAGTTCGCGAAATCAATCAGATCGATGGCCTGAGCGAATTCCAGCTTCCCTGGCAAGTGTTGCTGGCCCAGACGCCCGGCGCCAGCTTCTTCTATTCGCTGGACTGGCTGGAATGCTATTGGAGGCATTTTGCGGTTGGTCAGCGGCTCAGGGTTCTGGTGGTGTTGGAAAGCCGACAACCCGTCGGTATCGTGCCGTTCGTGGTCCAGACCGAGTCGACCCGCGTCGGCCGTCTTCGCATCTTGACCTACCCTTTGCGAGATTGGGCGACCTTTTTTGGTTCGATCGGCCCGAACCCTTCCGCAACTCTCGCCGCCGCCTTGCGGCATGTGCGGCAGACACCGCGCGACTGGGATGTTCTCGATCTCCGCTGGGTCGACGCTGAAGGTACTGACCTGGGCCGCACCGAGCGTGCCATGGTTCAGACCGGCTTTCGCCCTTGCGGACAAAAGTGGGATCGGACCTCACTGGTTGAATTGCCCGAGACTTGGCAGCTCTATTGGCAAGGCCGTGAGGCCAAATTCCGCAAGAACATCGATCGCCTTCAGCGGTACATGGCGGAGCAGGGTAAGATGGATCTGATTCGCTATCGGCCCGAACTGGCTTCAGAGGGTGAAGTCGATCCGCGCTGGGATCTTTACGATACATGTGTCGAAATTGCCCAGCGAAGCTGGCAGGGCGAAGACGGTGACAAAACGAATCTTTGTCACGCCGAGGTTGGCGAATTTTTGCGCGACGCCCATGCGGCCGCGGCGCGCCTCGGAGCCGTCGACCTAAGCCTCCTTTATTTTAACGATGAGCCTGCTGCTTTCATGTACAACTACCGCTGGCAAGGAACTGTCTACGGCCTGCGCCGTGGTTTTGATCCCCAGTTCAAGCATCTGCGGCCCGGTCTGGTTTTGCAGAAAATGATGCTTGAAGATGGGCATCGTCGCGGTGATCGCGGCTACGACCTCGGCACGGGCAGTCACAACGCCAAGCAAGCCTGGCGAACCTGTGTCCAGACCAGCTACCGCTTCACCTTCTTTCCCAGGCTGGTCTTGCGGGCGCAGCTCCTGCGGTGGAATCGCTGGCTCCGCCGTCAGTTTCATGGCGAACAAGATATTGCCTGCTCGCAGGTCGTGTGAAGTTCGACGACTGTAGCGTAGAACGGGATTCATTCCGTTGCCCCGTCTTCATTGAAGGGAATTAATTCCGTTCTGCAATTATTCACCGTAAAATAGATAAGTTAAGACGAGTCTTCCGCCTATGCAGGCCGCGGAACACTTGAGACAAAACATGGTGTGTCCCTATTCCATGATCGCTACGATTGCCTTATCTCCTTATTTCGCAAACACTATAGGCGATGAATAAACATTGCCCACTAGGCAATCGCATTGGAAACTCCATTAGGACTCTGCAAATTCTCGTTCCTAAATTGCCGATAGCTTAGACTGGCGGCAGTTATCCTATCTTACCTTTTTTGCGCAGATATCCATGCAAGGAATGTTCTGTGCATTGCCAGGAGTATTTATTCACAAATGTTGACTTGTTTTCAACAGATCAGCAGTGTGGAAGATCTTCGGGACTACGTCAATACGACGATTTGCAATCAGCATGAGCTACAGACAGGCGCGTTTCCCATGACAGAACGGATTCTGCTGCGGCGCGACAAGCCGTGTGGAATCTACTTCTGCCTGCACGGGCCGCGCGCCACCCAATTCTCGGCCATCTGGGAAACGGATCGTAACAAGATCCTCTTCTATGGTTCCGGGGGAGAAAGATTTCAAACGACACAGTTGATTGATGGTCCTAAAATTCAACCATTCGCATCGAACAGAACGTAAGCACAACGCAAAGAACTTTATATCCATTCATACACGACAAAGCTGCATCAAGGACCGGGCATGGAACCTAGGCAAGGGCTTCCTGGCTGTCGCCTTGGAAACAGCTTTGAAGAATAATACGGGAAGATTTATTATGCTGGTCTTATCGCGGAAGGAAAATCAACGAATCCACCTGGGGGATTCGATTGTCCTGACGATCGTGAGGGTCAACGGCGATCGAGTTCGGGTAGGCATCGAGGCCCCGGCGGAAGTGCGAGTCCGCCGTGGCGAACTCCCCCCGCAAGCGACAATAGCAGTGGCGGAGGGCTTGGTTTCGGAGTGCGGGTAATCGATTAGCCTCTCAGAACCGCACGTGATGCACGTAGGCGGGCGGGACGTTGGACAAGATCCAGTCGCGGCGGATTTCGTGGTCTTTTAGCAACAGGCCGACGAGTTGCTCGATGCCGCGAAGCCGAGTCCGTTCCGCTCGCCCGCTAAAAGCTGCCTTCAATCTCCGAATCCCTATGTATTCAAAAAACGAAACCGTCGCCCCCGGTGCGGCGAGCCGGCGGAGGATGCTGAGAATGTACTCGACTTCCGCCACGGTAAAGTTGTTCATCGGCAGCCCAGACACAATGACGTCGTAGCAGGTTTCGGCCGGCAGATCCTCAATCGGGCAATGTAGCACGCGACAATGCAGGGCCGCCGGTTGAAACTCGGGATCCGATCGAAAGCGGTCGTTGAGGCAATCCACAAAGCTCTGGTTCAGCTCGACCAGATCGAGGCAATCGTTAGGTTGCATACTGCGGATCAGGTGCCGGGTCACCGCGCCGGTTCCTGGCCCGACCTCAAGGATCCGCCGCGGCCGATGATCGCCTAACTCGCGGACGAAATGGACCAGTGCCGCCGATAAACGCCGTCCGCTGGGCAAAATTGCCCCAGTGGTGCGGAAGTTCCGTCGAAACTCGCTGAGGAATAGCTGGCAATCGGCGATTCGGCTCGCCATGATGAACCTATTGGGATATCTTTTAGAGCCTAATTGGCTGGTGGAATTATTAACTCACTTTTTTCGCGGACGGCCAGTGATCCATTGTCGGCAACAGGCAGGAACGACTGGAAGCGAGATGCACAGCCGTGGCTAAAGCCGCCCAGGGCAATCTCGATACCGACCGAAACATTCCAGACTTCCTGAGCTTGACCACTCCCTTCCAAACTTGCGTTTAAGCCACCCGCCGCACTGGGCATAATATAGCTGAAATCGCTCGTCAATGCCAAGTTTTTGGTCAGCGGCACACGGCTTTCGGCACCAAAGACGAATTCACCAGGCCGCTCGGCCAAGCCAAACCGGCCAGTCAAACTGGCTTCATTGCTCCAAGTGTGCTTCCAGTATAAGTTGCCTTGGGTAATCGGCTTGAAACTCAGTATGTCGGTGTTGCCGAGAAAATCGGTGAGCGTGGCCGACGAGCCATGCTCGGGCAAGGACGCCTGGATACCGAATTCGTTGCAGGGGTCGGGTTCGTAGGCCGCCTTCACCCGCCATTGGCCAAAATGAAAGTTGGAATAGTAATCGTCGAACAGCCAGTCGTAGGCAAAACCCCAGGTAAAGGCCCCTTCCTCACGCTTGATCCGCTGGAACATGCCGACCGTGGTGAAGACTTGATCGCGGATTATGGCATTTTGCTGGGGGAAGTTCGAGCCTTTCAGATTGCTGAGCACCACGGAGGTTCCGGCCTGGAGGGCGACGCCCAGTCGGGGAAGGATCGGCATGGCCGCGTTGACACCCAGCCGCGTCCCAAAATTACCATTGGAATTGGCGAGATCGACCGGTCCCTTGAAGGCATCGATCGACGAGATGAAATCAATGTTTAGCCAGCGGCGGCGGGTAGGGCACTCGTCCGGATCACACCCGCACCCTTCGGGATCGTCGCTCTCCAGATGGATGGATGGCTGGCCGATACCCGACGGAATCTCTTCCACAGAGGGGCTATTGCTTAAAGCCGTGGCCTTCTTCCGCATCGGCTCGACAACCGGCATTTCCGCGATATTAGGCTCCTCGTATTTTGAGGGCGTAATGGTTCCTGACTCGGCGATGTTGGTGCTTTGCTGAACCGGAGCCTTGCTCCGTGCTGCCGCTTTGGCCTGTCGGGCACTTGCCTGCTGCGTGGCTGTGCGGTCGAGCGTCTGCTCCAGTCCATGCAGGTCGTCGGCATTCAGCACTTCCTTGGCATGGAGCAAGATGCGGTATTGTTCCATCCGCGTTAAATAGCCTTTCGCCAAGGCCGTGGACAGCTCCTCACGGATTTTCTGGCGTCCCGTAACCGCAGCCCGTGCATCGCGGTCGGCTGCTGTTGCGGAGTCCATTCCTCCGATTCCGATCGCCAGCAGCAATGCTGCGGCAGTGAGATGTACTAGAAATCGCATGACAATCCCCCCTGAAAGTATTGATTTGCTGCCCGATCAGCCGCTAAAATTACTACAACCGCTTCAGGCATCACAGGTAGAAATCTCATCGGAACCGATGCAAGCGGATCTTTACGTACAGGATACCCAGGCGGTAAAGTTTACCCAGTACGCAGCCGGACAATCAGGATAACCGATAGAATCGACTCAAATTACCTGCCTTAACAGATGGCAGTGCGGAGCGGTGAGAGGATTTCTTGGGGCGTGGTCTCCCGACCAGGTGTGGTATGTGGTGGAGAATAGATGGCAGTAGTCGAGAGCCCCGCACCGAAAAGAGAGGCAACACCCACGCAAAGAAAAACCGGAGTCTATTTAGCCCCCGGCTAGTGTTTTTTAGCCGCTCGGATTTGAAATTCACGCGGTCTAGGCGGCTTTAGGTGCGAAGAATGCGTAGTTGTAGGTGGGCTTTAGCCCGACAATCCAGCATTTATCGGAGACGGGCTAAAGCCCATCCTGCCGTCGCACCTAAAACCGGAAGAGCCAAATTCATGCGGTCTAGGCGGCGCGGCGCACGACTCGGTCGGACGACTCGACCATGGCCGGCTTTTCGGTGCGGTAGCGACACTGCATCAAATAGGCGTCCTCGGGCGTGTCGTCGTAGAACTTGTGCAATATGGAAATTGCCCGGAAGCCGTTTTCGCGGAAGAACAACTGTGCTCCCACATTGGTTTCACGGACTTCCAACACAATGCGGCTACGTCGTTGTGCCGATAGCTTGGCGACCAGTTTGGCGATCATCTGACTGCCGGCACCGAGGCGATGGCATGCCTTGGAAACGGCAAAATTCAGCACGTGGATTCGCGTGCGGTGCAGTTCATAGATCATGAAGCCGACAACACAGCCCTCATGCTCCGCGATCATGCCGATGCAGTTGCGTTGCCGCAGGCATCGGATGAAATCTTCGTCGACCCATGGGAATTCAAAATTTTCGCGCTCAATTTGTAGGACTTCTGCCATGTCGCGGCGGATCATCCACCGAATGTGGACACGGATTTCCTGCTTCTGCTCGGAATACATGGTGGCCTCTTTCCTTGTCGGCCTGTCACAACCCAATTCCATTTGAGATGTTGCACCCTTCCTCTGAAGCCCAGGCCCTACTGGCCCGGAACATTGCCCACCGGCTCTAATCCGTGGTGGTGGCTTGGTTGTGGGAAAGCGTAACAGAAACCTTTGGCCGAGCCAAGATGAAGTTTTTCGGTTTATTTGGGTCGGCTACGCCCCCATCGGGGTCGTCGATTTTTTGTCTGTTGTGGCTAGTCGGGAGACCCTCGCCGAACTTGGCCGAAAAACCCGGCTGGGAGAAGTAACTGAGATTGGGTAAAATGATCGGTTTGTGTAGGACGTGCTCGGGTATCATGTACCCCTAGAGAACTGAAAAGAATGCATTTACCTGAAACTCATCGTATTGCCGTGATTGGCGGGGGAATTTCCGGGCTGGCGGCCGCACATCGGTTCCGGGAACTGGCTCCCCAGTGCCGGGTAACGCTTTTTGAGGCCGGTCCGCGGCTAGGAGGCGTCCTTTCCACCGTGCATCGCGACGGTTTTCAGGTCGAGCAAAGCTCCGACAATTTCATTACCACGGTGCCTTGGGCACTCGAATTGTGCCAGCGGCTGGGGTTGGCGGGCCAGCTTGTGCAGACGAATACGAACTGTCGCCGTACGTTCGTGGTTCGCCGTGGCCGGTTGCATAAACTGCCGGACGGCTTCTTGATGATGGCCCCCACGCAGCTTTGGCCGATGGCGGTCACGCCGATCCTTAGCCCGCTCGGAAAGCTTCGGGCAGCCCTGGAATACTTCATTCCGCCGCGTCGCGACGAGGGGGACGAGAGCATGGCCCAATTTGTCCGCCGCCGGCTTGGCCGGGAGACGTTCGACCGGCTGGTCGAGCCGCTAATCAGCGCGGTCTATGCGGCCGACATGGAAAAATTGAGCGTGAAGGCCACGCTTTCCCGCTTCCGGGAGATGGAAAAGCAGCACGGCAGCCTGATCCGCGCCATGCGGCACCAGATGAAGCACAAACCCAAGGGCAAGGCGGAAAGCGGTGCTCGGTACAGCATGTTCGTCACCTTGTCCTCGGGGCTTAGCACGCTGGTTGAGGCGATCACCGCACAATTGCCGCCGGAATCGATCCGCCTGAACTCGCCGATCGAGAAGATCGAACGCAACGGAAATGTCTGGCGAATAGTTCCCGCGGGGACTGGGCAGTTCTCGGAATTTGATGCCATGATCGTGGCGGTGCCAGCACATCGCGCCAGCTCTTTGCTCGCCCCGATCGATGCGGGGCTGGCGACGGAACTTGGGCAAATTGAGTATTCGGGCACGGCGATTGTCTCGCTGGGCTATGATATACAACAGGTGGGACATCCCCTGGACGGCATGGGGGTGGTGGTGCCGTCGATTGAAAAGAGCCCGATTCTGGCCTGTAGCTTCAGCAGCCAAAAATATCCGCATCGTGCCCCGGCGGGGAAGACGCTGCTGCGAGTCTTTGTCGGCGGGGCGCAGCGGCCAGAACTGGCGGAAATGCCCGACGCGGAGCTTTTGCCGCTGGTCCTGAAGCATTTGCGGCCGCTGTTACGAATCGAGGGCGAGCCGGAATTTTGCGACATTGCCCATTGGCCGCGGACGATGCCTCAATATCACGTCGGTCACCTGGAACGCGTTGCCCGGATCGAGGCCCGGTTGGCCTTATTGCCCGGTTTGAAGATGGCCGGCAGCGCTTTTCGCGGAGTTGGCCTGCCAGACTGCATTCATGGCGGGGAGCGTGCGGCGGAGCAGATTCTGGGGGTTGTGAAAGCGGCAGTGCCGACGTAGAACAGGTTTTTAACCTGTCGCGAACTGACAGGTAAAAAATCTGTCCTACAAGGTAAAAAATTCCGTACCACCCTTGCAGTCCAATGCGGGCGTGGGTCATAATTAGTCTTCCTTGAAAGTTCATCGCGACCTAGGGAGAGTTTTCCATGCAACTGGGCCAACTGCAATTTATCGACTACGCAATTCTTGCCATCTACGTCATCTTTGTATTGGGAATCGGATTCGCGCTGAAGCGATCGATGAAGAACAGCGCCGATTTCTTTATGTCCGGCCGGGCCATTCCCGCCTGGATCACCGGCTTGGCGTTTATTTCGGCAAACCTGGGGGCCTTGGAACTCGTCGGCATGGGCGCTAGCGGAGCCAAATATGGCATGGCGACCTGCCATTTCTACTGGATCGGGGCCATTCCCGGAATGGTCTTCCTGGCCGTCTTCATGATGCCGTTCTACTACGGCTCGAAGGCCCGCAGTGTGCCCGAATATCTCAAGCTCCGCTTTGACGAACGAACCCGCTGCTTGAATTCAATCAGCTTCGCGGTAATGACCGTGCTCGCCTCGGGAATCTCGATGCACCAATTGGCCAAACTGTTGCATGAGTTGCTGAATTGGCCGTACGATGCCAGCCTCTGGATTTGCTCGGGAGTCGTGCTGGTCTATGTGCTCAAGGGCGGACTAACCTCGGCAATCTATACCGAAGTGCTACAGTTCTGCATGATCGTGCTAGGGTTCACCCCGGTGGTTTATTTGGCAATGAGAGATGTTGGCGGGTGGACGAAACTCCATGAGGTGCTAACCGATGTAGCGGCAAATCCGGCCAGCGTGAATGTGGCCGTCAACGCCCATCCGGGGTTTGTGTCCAACGCATGGACCAGTGCCTGGCAGCCCTTGCTGGCTGGACCGGCGGCCAACCCGATGGGCGTGGATTGGTTCGCCATGGTGTTCGGCCTGGGATTCGTGTTGGCGTTTGGTTACTGGTGTACGAACTTCCTGGTGGTGCAGCGGGCCATGGCTGCGCGGAACATGACAGCCGCGCGCCGCACGCCGCTGATTGGTGCCCTGCCGAAGATGTTTTTGCCGGCCCTGGTGATTCTGCCCGGCATGTTGGCGGTGGCGTTATCTTCGATGGGCAAGTATGACTTGCCGCAGAAAGAACTAAAGAAGGAGAATCTGGCTCCCGCCGTCGCTGCCGTGGAAACCGTGGCCAAAAATGCGGAAGCTGTGTCAGCCCTGGCCAAGTATGTCAAGGGAGGAAAGGGAGAAGACGAAAAGCCCAACAAGCAAGCCAAGGATGCCCTGGCCGCCATCCGCAAGGCTGCGGACACCGATTTCAACCAGTATTCCCTCGCGCAGGTCGTGGTGAATCAAGCGAAGGAACCGTTGCCGCAAGAAGACCTTGGAAATCGTCTTCGCAAGGCCAGGGCCAACGACTATGACGGAGTGATCGTCTCGCTGGTTCGGAAGTACTGTCCCCCGGGTCTGCTCGGTTTGGCGCTGACGGCGCTGCTGGCCTCGTTCATGTCGGGCATGGCAGGCAATGTAACGGCCTTCAATACGGTTTGGACCTATGACCTTTACCAGGCCTATATCGCGCCCAACAAGAGCGATGCCCACTATATGTGGATGGGGCGGGTGGTCACCGTGGTCGGAATCCTGCTAAGCATCGCGGCCGCCTATATTGCCTCGAAGTACAACAACGCCATGGACATCATCCAACTGGTCTTTGGTTTCGTCAATGCACCGCTGTTTGCCACGTTCTTGTTGGGCATGTTCTCTGCACGGACCACCGCTAGTGGGGCGTTCTTTGGGCTGCTGGGTGGAACGGGCATTTCGGCGGCGTTTCACGCCTTGACGATCACGGTCGGTAACGATCCCGGCATCAAGGGCGGCTACCTGAGTGTGTTGCACGAGTTCCCCAGTGAAATGGCCCAGAACTTCTGGCTGGCGAGTTTTGCTTTTGTGGGCTGCTTTGTTTTGACCTTAGGGATTTCGCTCGCTGGACGGCGGGAAAAGAGCGATGCAGATCTTAAGGGACTTGTCTTTTCGCTGACGCCGAGAACCGTCGACAGCCAGGAAGCCTGGTATCTGCGGCCTGGTTTCCTGGGCACGCTTCTGCTGATCGCCTGCGTGATCCTGAACTACATCTTCTGGTAATTCTTGTGGAGTGCTGTAATGCTCGATCTTCGTTTGCCGATGGGACTGATGTTCTCGCTCGTGGGTGCCATGTTGACAATCTATGGCCTCTGTACTTGGGGCGGCGACCAGTACGAGGCGTCGCTGGGTATCAATATCAACTTATGGTGGGGTCTGGTGCTGTTGGCCTTTGGCCTGGCCATGCTCGGACTCGCTCGCTGGGCCGCAGCCAGGGAAAAAACCAAGTAGACAAGTCGCATGGGAAGTCGTGGGGTGGCTGGAGCACGGAAGTCCTTGCTCGATGGTGCGTTACGCGAACGGCGGCTAGAACAGCCAGAAATGTTATCAAGGGTTTGGCTCCGTGCGTCCTTGATCAGATTCTGCTCCCAAAACTCCCCTCTATTTTTTTGGGAGAGGGGCAGGGGGTGAGGGTAGGGCGATGCAAAGTTGGGGTTGACAGAATAAATCGAGGAGTGGCGAAAGTAAAAATCTGTTTCGCGAACTGATACCGCGACTGCGGTGGTTTGTCCCGATGCATTTTCCTCCCTCCCTCCTCTTGTTTTCTTTCCCTTTTCTGTTGCCTCTTGACGTTCGCTATCTATTTTTCACCGCGAGAGACCGCAAGGAGCGCAATAGAAAGAAGAAATGGGTTCAACCACGGATGGGCACGGATGGGCACGGATGGAGAGGGAAATCGGACGCGAACCACTCAGCAGGTCCGCTGAGAAAGCCAGCCCGGACTGCTCCACGCCACCCGGGGCCTAAACTACGTAGCGGGTTCTTGCGTGCCGTATTGTTGGACGATAACAACGGCAGCCAGGATCATGGCACATCCCACGAGTTGCCGGGCGGTCAGCGTTTCTGCTGCTCCTAGCAGAAGATATCCGAAAAGGGCGGCGAAGACGGCTTCCATGCTGAGGATAATGGCTGCATCGGCGGCAGGCGCGTGCTTCTGGCCTACGGCTTGCAGGGTGTATCCGGCGGCCACGGAGAAGATTGCGATGTAAACGATGTCCAGCCAGCAACTCGCTAGGCCCGGCAGCGTAGGGAATTCGAGGGCCAGCCCAAGAATGAGATTCAGTGCCCCGGCAACCATGTATTGGCCCACAGAGAACAGAAGCACTTCCAGATGCGTTACGGCCCGACCAACAATCACGACGTGAAACGCCCACACGACGGCGCCGACCAGTTCCAAAGAATCTCCGAAGCCAAGTCGGAACTGATCGTCCACGCCCAGCAGCATCACTCCCACGGCAGCGACCACGGCCCCAGCCCACGACCGCCAGCCCATCTTCTCCCTCCAAAATAGGAAGAGTACCACGGGCACCAGCACGACGTACAGCCCCGTGAGGAAGCCGGCCTTGCCGGCGGTCGTGAATTCCATGCCGGCCTGTTGGCAGGCGGCGGCGGCCACCAGCAGGATCCCGGCGATTGACGACCAATAGAAGAAACTTTTCGACGGCCAGCGGCGTGGTCGCACCCAGGGGAGCAGGATCGCCGCTCCGAGCGTGAAGCGGAGGCCGTTGAAGAGAAAGGTTCCCAGATGGTCGGTGGCGTGTTTCTGAGGGACAAACGCGCTACCCCAGAGCAGGGCCGCCAGCAACAGCAGCAGGTCGGCACGCAATCGCTGGCTGAGGAACCTCATCGGTGGAAAACTCCGGGATCTCTTTCTTTGTTAACGCCAAGGAGCGGCGAAGGAATAAATGCCCCACCGGAGCGGATCCACCGATTACTTGATTCACGTGGAAAACCTTTAATCCTGTCGCCCATTGTACCGTTACCGCGCCGCACTCCAAAGGGCCAATGGAAAAAACTTGCTGCCACGGCAGAACCAAGCTCGAGAAGGCCTGCCGCAACAGCCTGTTTGGTTGTCAGAGGCGATAATCGTTCCAGTCGCAGAAATTTTGATGTGATGATTTCCGCTGCTCAGGCAGTTGCCGGGTCGCCACAGTAGAGTTATATTGCAACTTCGAGCCGTCAATCAGTATTCATCAAAAAGCCAGTTTCTGGACTTACTAAATCCCATGAAGAAACCCATTGCATCGTATATCGTCATCGTGGCGGCATTGTCGTGCGCCCCTGCGGCCCTTGCCGAGCAAGCGGCGGCCATCAAGGATTACGGATTGAAAGAGTATGTCCGCTTATCCAAGGATCTGCCGCACCGCGAGGATGTTCCTTGGAAACTGGTCTGCACGATACCGTACAACTGCCATTTCCAGCCCTGGATCGAGTTTGAGTCTACTGCCGGCAAGGTGCTCAGCTTCAATTCCACCAACCCGCTGGTTCTCTACCTCACGCCCACGGAATCCCATACCACAACCGGCGGAGGTGAGACCTACGAGGCCAAAAATTGGGTCAGCGGCGAAGGCGCGTTCTATAGCATTCCGGCGGGCGTGACGGTGAAGGCCGTGAAGTACCGCGAAACGGGATACGATACGACGTTTGCCGGTTCGTTCACGTGCAACGACAACGACTACAATATCCTCTGGCAAAAAGCGGCCAGAACGTGCTATCTCTGCATGCGAGATCATTTCTATGACTGCCCCGACCGCGAACGGGTTGGATTCTGGGGCGATGGCACCCCGGAACTGAATCAGTGCTTCTATGTCTTCGATTCCAAGTCCCACCGTTTGTGCCGCGACCTTGCGCTGAGGAAGTTGGAACCCAAGTTCTATCCGGGCCAACACCTGGAGTTCCTCGGCGAGTATGGACTTTGGTTCTACTACCTTCAGACCGGCGATCTGGAAACCCTCCGTGCGGTCTATGACCCCACCAAGGAATTTCTCATGGAGACTTACAAGTTCGGCAACTCGCGGACTTGGTACGATTGGGGGAAAGAAGTCAAGGATATCGCCGTCATTGAAGAGTGTTTTTACTATATCGATTTGAAGACGCTCAGGAAAATGGCGTTGGTGACCGGGCATGAGGCGGATCTCGCCGCTATTGACGCCAAACTCAAGGACATCCAAAAAGCCTTCGACGGCAAATACTGGAAGGGGAACTGCTACATGTCGACGCAGGTCTCCACGCCGGACGACCGCGCGAATGCGATGGCGGTCAATGCCGGCTTGGCGGACCGCTCCAAGTGGAATGCAATCTACAAAAATGTTCTGACCAAAAAGACCTATTCCAGTTGCTTCTTTGATCGCTGGGTGCTGGAGGCTCTCTGCACGATGGGCAAAGAGGAATATGCCCTGCTCAGGATGGCCAACCGCTACAAGACGATGATCCCCTGTAGCTTCACCACCCTTTGGGAGCATTACGACCGCTGGTGGGCCTCGCGGATTGACGCCTTCGACGAAGGCTCGTCGCTGAATCATGGCTGGAATCCGCCTGCGCTCATTCTTTCTCAGACGATTGCCGGGGTTTCGCCGGAAACGCCCGGCTGGGCCACGTATCACGTGTTGCCCAAAGAGGCATTTTTGACGGCGATTGAGGTTGTCGTGCCGACGATTCAAGGCAAGATTACCGTTGCCATGAAGAAGACCGCGTCGGAGTATTCCCTGGATTTGACTTCGCCCTTGCATACGAAGGCCATCGTCGGCATACCGAAAGGCTCGTTCACGAAGCTCAATTCCATCCAGGTCAACGGCACCGTCCTCTGGAACGGCGCGCATCGCGGCGGTGTCAAGGGCGTTACGTGGATTGGGGAGGACGCCGAATACATCAAGTTCCAGGTCGAACCGGGCACCTGGAAATTTGTCGGCAAGGGTGTGTTGCCGATCAGTTCGCCGAAGCCGCTGCCGCCGCCCCCGGCGAACGATACTCCGCTCGAAAAGAAATCCTGGACCGCTTCCGCCTCGGTGCCCGACGGAATCTTTTCCTTCAGCGGGGGCAAAATCCCGGTGGATGTATCTGCCGCGAACGCCATCGACGGCGACCATTGGACCGGCTGGCGAGACATGACGAAGACCCAATATTCGGGGCAATGGTTCCAGGTGGACATGAAGCAATCGCAGACCTTCGACAAAATCGTGCTCGACAACACCTGGGCCTTGTGGGATTCGCCCAACAAGTATTCCGTATCGGTCTCGCAGGATGGCTCGAATTGGGGAAGCCCTATTGCGACAGGGGCCGGGCAATTGGGAATCACGACCATCACTTTTCCGCGTCAGACCGCGCGCTACTTTCGCATCACGCAGACCGGATCGGATGCCAAGTATCATTGGTCGATTTATGAAATCGATCTATTCTGCCAAGAGGCCCTTTCCGGCCAATCGCCGATTCCCGAGCCGTATGCCTATGTCCGCGCCGAAAAGCTCGGCGGACCAGCGGTGCCCGAATCACCCGATCCGCTAGTCGCCTACCGCTGGCCCAATCCGCAAGCGGCCGACGCCTTGGAAATCTACCTGCTCCCACCGAAGGCGGTTTCCGCGGATAAGCCCGCGGCGTTCGATAATCTGCAATCGTTGACCGGCAAGACCCCCGCCGTTACGGTCAAAGGTGAGGGCCGGATCGCGCTCGATTTTGGTGTCGAGAGCGGCGCCTGGGTGGAGTTCGACAGTCCCGACTGCCCCGGCGGCGTCGAGATGAGCATCAGCGAATACAACGAACCCGGGATCGGCAAGACCCAAGCGCCGGTGAAACATGGCAACACCTACCGGCTGGAGCTGAACCGGGAACTTTACGACGGGCTGCGATTCGCCTGGATCGGAGTGAAATCGCCGGCCACCGCCTGGCACATTACGGGCATCCGCGCCGTGTGCCAGGTCAAGCCGGTCAATTATGTCGGCAGCTTTTCCTGCAACGACCCCTTGCTCACCAAGGTCTGGTACATGTCCGCGTACGGCGTGAAGGCATCGTTCTGCAAGGACTACTTTGGTTCCATCCTGATGGACCGCGGCGACCGCATGTCCTGGACGGGCGACGCCCACACATCGCAGGCCGCCGCCTTGGTGGCTTTTGGAAACTTCGACTTCATCAAGCAGAACCTCGACAATACAGCCAAGCAGAGCAATGGCATCCGGAGCTATTCCCTGTATTGGATCCTGAGCCTGCTGGATTATTACCATTACACGGGCGATGCGGCGACATTGGAGAAATACGTCTCCAACGCCTGCGCCAAGCTCGACGCGGCTTATCAAGACTTCGGAGGCAATCCCGGGCTCAAGTTCTACGGCTGGGACGAGCGCCTTGGCGCCGGCTTTGAGATCTGGTTCCGGCCCAACGAAGAGTCGCAGCACGCCTACAAGATGCTATCGCTGCGGGCATGGCAGGACTTTTCCGCGGCCATGGAAAAGCTTGGCCGCCGGGACTTGCGCGACAAATATCGCGGTTACGCGAGTTCCAAAATCGCCGAACTGCGAAAGAACAGGCAGTGGCATGCCGATTTTGGGCTGCATGCGGCGGCCGACGCCGTGACCACCGGACTCTTGAACCGCGTCGAACAGGAATCGCTGTTCGACAAGGAATTCCGCGATCGCGTCAATCGTCTTTCGCTCTCACCGTTCAATCAGTACTTTATTCTCCAGGCCATGGCCAAAGGCAAGCGATATGATGATGCCTTGTGCAGCGTGCGGGATCTCTGGGGCGGGATGGTCAACTACGGCGGAACCACGACCTTTGAAGTCTACCGTCCGTCCTGGAATTCGGCTATCGGTCCGAATGATGCCGTTCCCAATAGCCAGTCCGGGATCGTGAGCCTCTGTCATCCGTGGGGCGCGGGAGTTGTGAAATGGCTCAACGAAGAGGTGCTCGGCATCGTGCCCACGTCACCCGGTTTCATTACCTACGCCGTCTGCCCTCACCTGGGCCGCACCCTGACGCGAGTGTCGGGAGCGACCCCCACGCCGTTGGGCGCGATCCGCGCCAGCTTCGATGTCTCGTCGGGCCTCTGCGCGGTCTCGGCGCCAAGCGGGACACTCGGCCGCATCGGTATTCCCAAGGTCGAAAAAAACATCCGCCGGATCATGGTCAACGGCCAACTCGCCTGGGATGGGAGTTTTCATGCCGTAGCAGGGCTGAGTGGAGCGAGCCAGGATGCGGATTTCGTTTACTTCACCGCGGTCGAACCCGGCACCTATTCCATGTCGGTCGCCTACGACGGAAAAACGCCCGCTTATTGCGAGCTTGCGGAGGAGTATGCAGCACGGTTCATCAAGCAGGATATAACCACCCGCGGCAACTGGGGCGGCGTTTATGGAAAAGATGGCTACATCCTCTGCAACTACCAGCCCAAAGGCGGCGACCAACAAGCATTGCCATCCTACGTTGCATCGTTGGACTTTTTCAGGGCGTTCCCCAAGGCCGGTCGGCCCGACAACACGACATGGATCCTGGGAACCTCGGACAGCAGGGCACTGGCGCCCGGTCCAGAAAACGCCGGGGAGCGGAACGCGGCCTGTATTTCCAACAACGACCAGACCATGACCGTGACCCTGGGGATCAAGGGCGCTCGGCCCTACCGGGTCGCGCTCTACTTTGTTGACTGGGACCACAAGGGCCGGCGGTTGGCCGTGGAGATGTTTGATGCAAAGACGTTGAATTTGATCGCACCGGTCAAGGTCGTGAGCAACTTTTCCGGCGGCAAATACCTCGTCTATTCCTACAACCAATCGGCGAAATTCCGGATCAATAAGATCCGTGGAGATATTGTGCCCCTGAGCGGCATTTTCTTCGACCCAGCGGCGATCTCGCCGCAATGAGTGAAAGGCTGGCATGACGAACGCCAACTGGATGATAATTGTGGCGACGCTGGCAGTCGCAACGGCCGCCGAGGCCCTGGCCGCATTGCCGGATGGCTTGGCACAGACCGCGGTGCCTGTATCGAGGTCGCCGGAGAACCAGATCTTTCAGTTCAGGACCAGCGATTCTTGCTTACTGGGGCCGGGCCAGCGGCGCACGGCGACAGCCTACCTCTGGATTCCCCCATCGTGTCGGCGGGTGCGCGGCGTAGTGGTGGCCGGGCGAAACCTCACCGAGCACTGGCTCGTTGGGCATCCGGCCATTCGCAAGGCATGCGCCGATTCCGACCTGGCGATGCTATGGTGCTGTCCCACGTTCTACGACATTACGGTCAAGGACGGCAAGCGGCACGGCGAATTTCTTCAACAACTCTTGGCCCGCCTTGCGGCCCAATCGGGTTACGACGAACTGGCCAGCGCGGCCTGGCTGCCGATGGGCGAATCCAATCACCTGGAAATGGTCAAGCAGCTTGTCGACGCCTGGCCCGAGCGGTGCATCGCCGGCGTGCAGGTCAAGAACGGCATGTTGAACCAGCAATCGACGCGGGTGCCGATCCTGTCGGCCATCGGCACATGTTACGAATGGGACCAGGAAAAGATCGATCTGCTACAGCAATGGAAAAATGTCTCCTTCTGCGCGGCCCACCAGAAACGACGTGCAGATCGGCCCGAGTGGCCCGGCAGCCTAATCCTCGAACCTGCCAGCGGGCACTTCGAGTGTACGGAGGCGATGGCGATGGTAATCGCCGAGTACCTTCTCGCCGCTGCGGACGCAAGGCTCTCGCGGGATGGAAGCGGCGGGCTGCGGCCCGTGGAGCTCGACGACGGCTATGTGGCAGGTCTGCCCGTGCCGGGCGAGAAACCCTTTCCGCCGACCCGTTACCGGGACTGTCGGCCCGAGTCCCGCAGCCTGCCATGGTATTTCAACAAGCGTCTAGCAGAGATGGCCTGCGCGATGGTCCGGACCAACTGGAACGCAGAGTCGCAAGTGCCTGCCTTCGCCGACGCAGTTGGGGAGCCGCTGCCGTTTGGCCATCGGGGTATCTTCTCCCCGCTGCCCTACGCGACGCTCGCCGACGGAGTGACGTTCCAACTTGCCACGACGTTTCTCCGCCGCATTCCAGTCGGTTTTGTTAAAGCCGGGACCGCCTTGGGCCATGCACCGGGCAGGCCGGTCGTACAGTGGATTTGCGGCCAGGCGTCCCCGCTTGGCGAGAACCGCTTCCGCATCGCTCTGGATCGCACCTGGCCCGATTCGCCGACCTAGATCTGCGCGTGGCATCCGGGCGACGCCTCTTACCGGCCTTCCGTACAGCCCGCCGAGTTGAAAATCGCACCCAACCGCGGCGGCACAGCCCAGAAGATCACCTTCCAGACCATTGCCGACCAAAGAGTTAGCGTGAAGGAAATTCAGCTTCACGCGACCTCAGACGCCGGTCTGCCGGTCGAGTTCTTCGTCCGCGCCGGGCCGGCCAAAATTCACGGTTCTCGGTTGGTCTTCACGGCGATCCCGCCGCGCAGCAAGATGCCCGTGGCCGTATGTGTGGTGGCCTGGCAATGGGGGCGTGCCGCGGAACCGCAGGTGCAAACCGCGGACCTGGTGGAGTGCACCTTCCAGATCCGCTCTTCTCCCCGTCACGCCTTTCTCCCATTCCTCCCTCTCCTCCAAACTGCCGCTGCAACGATTCCTGCCGCGCCCAAGAGCGACAACGTGCCCGGTTCTGGAAGAGGCGTGACTGGAGGACCGAGCGAAAGCGCCAGCGAAGGCTCTACCGGCGCTGAAGCGGCCGACGGGTCGAAGAGCAACGTCCCGCCGGCGCCGACGGTCAAGCTCGACCCGTTGCCAATGGCCCCGGCGTTGGTCAGGATCAGTGTACCGGACTCGACCACCGTGCCGACAAAATGGTTGCTCGACCCGCTCAGGATCAGAGTGCCGCTGCCGACCTTCTTCAAGCCGCCGTTGGTAATGGCCCCCCCTAGCGTCAAGTTGCCGGGGCCGCCGATGTTCGGCGTCTGCCCGTTGAGATTGATGGGGTTTCCATAAATGGCTTCTTGCGACGTGTTGCCGTTGATCAGCGTCGATGCTCCGCCGAAGGCCAGCAAAAGCGATCCGACCGTTACGTTTTTTTGGCCGTTGAGATCCAGGATCCCGGTGAACAGTTGGGCCGCCTCGCTGCCAGGTCCCAGGGCCGTGGGGCCGATCAGCTTGACGATCCCTGCCGCGCCGGTGGTATCGGGATAGCCGATGATCGTGGAGTTACCGTCGGCAAAGAGAACCCGATTGTTGCCCCCAAGAAAAACGGTGGCGTTGGGGTCGCCTCCGATCCAGAGTCGGCCCGAACTGCGGGCATTGGAAGTCAAGTCCGCGCTCAAGGTTCCGGACTGGAAGTACATGTTGTTGGACTGGATGTTGAGCGTGCCGTTCTGGATCGTGCCCACGATCCCCTTGCCGCCGACCTGCCCGACGACCTGCGTCGTGCCGCCCAGGTCGAGAGTTGCCGAATTCGCGATCGCGAGGGGGTTGTCGCGGTTACCCAGGTTTCCACCGCCTGCAACGGCCAGCGTGCCGCCGTTGATGATCGTGCCGCCGCTATAGGTATTGTTTCCGCTGAGGATCTGCCTGCCGGCGCCGGTCTTGGTCAGGCCGATGGAACCGCCGTCGCCGTTGGCCGGGTTGCCCGCGATCGTGCCGCTGAATGTTCCCGAGCCGTTCTGTACGCCCACGGTGAGCGAGCGGTTGCCGGCCCAATTGACTTGGCCGTTCAGCAGACCTATGGTTGCCTTGCCCGAGCCGCTCAGGGCATCGACGTAGACCGGCAAGCCATCCCAAATGTCGAAGGTCGAGGCGCCATCAATGTACAGCGAGGCCCTATTGTTCGTCCATACGCCTCCCTGCCAGCCGCCGTTTTGCAGCGTCGCTCCGCGGACCACCTGGAGCGTGCCGCCGGTCATCTCGAAATAGTTGGGGTGGCCGCCGCCGCTGTTGTCCAACCCGATCGTACCGCTGCCGCTGAAGGTGATCGTGCCGCTATTGATGAAGCGGCGGTCGAGGATGCTCTCCGGGGCGGTGTAAAGGGTGTTGTAAGACGAGTCCATGTTGAGGGCAACGCCGGCCACGGGGGCAGTGCTCGCGGCCAGCCATTCGCTCGCTCCGCCGGGCGGGATCCAGATCGTGTTCTTGTCCGCGCCCGTTTGCGGAAGCGAATACGGCGCCGTCGAAAGGCCAGTGAGGGTGCAACTCGTCGTGTTGGGGTTGGTCAGCGTGTAATTTCCTTCCGAACTGCTTGCGGGAGCGATCGGGTTCAAGGCGCCGGGCGCGGCCGGGTTGTAGCGGGCGTTCCAAACGCGGCCCAGCCATTGCAGCGTGTAGGCGTCGTCGCCGGTCGAGTTGTGGGCGTAGCCGTACTGCATGGTGGTCGTCCAGAAGACCCCGCCGTTGTTTCGCAACGAGTACTGGGTATTGTTCGTGGAGGAATACGGCGCGCCGGTCCGCACCCAGGAATCGATGTCCGTCTGGCGTGTTTTGACGTTTGGGTCGTTCGGATCAAGCTGGGCGATGGGGTACAGCACGGGGATCGTCTTCGCGGCGGGGGTCGTGGCGTACTCATATTGATAGAGAGAGTTCCCGTGAAAACCCACGCAGGCCACCGTGCGGTTGCTCCCGTACAACCAACCAGTGTCGATGGCCCCGTAGGTTCCGTCCTTCGAGAGGCCCGTGAGGATCAGCGGCAACGTCGAGGAGGAAAGCTCCGAGTTGCTGGACGAGTTGGAGATATTGGCAAGACTTGTGTTGATGTATTGCTGAATCTGCGTCGAGTTGTAGTAGGAGAACCAGATCACCGAGGGGAACCGCATGATCGCCAGGTTGTTGGCGGCGGCGAAGTTCCGCCAGGCCTGATCGGCGTAGAGGTTCGCGCCGGCGGCCAGGTCGAAATTGACGATCAAGCCCTTAATCGGCTGGGACGCCAGGGAGTTGTCGTACCAGAGGCTGGCGGTTACGGTATCGGGATTGAGGGAGTCGGTTGCGTCGGAGATCATGCCCGCCGGATTCACGAAGCTATAGCTGTACTCGGCCGCTGGCAGAACGCCGGCGCTGGGGCTACCCAGGAGAGAGAGCAACCACAGGCTGAAGCAAGCGAGCACTTTGCGGTTGCGCCGCGTGCGCAGTAGTGGGCGTGCCAGCATCAAGGATCCTCCTCTCTCGCAAGAAACGATCTAAAAAACACCGGCTGCCACGGCAGATCCAAGCTCGGGAAAGCACCCCGAGGCAGCCGGGTGATTTGCAATCCTCAATTTGCAATCCTTCTGCTCCGCCAGACGCCCAATCCAACCACCAAACCAGCGAAAAACAAGGCCAAAGTGTCCGGTTCGGGAACGGGTGAAACGGCAAAAGAGGAGACCGGAGAGGCGATGATCGGCGAGTAAGAGTATGAAGGATCGAAGATCAACGTCCCGCCGGCGCCGACGGTCAAACCATACCCGTCGGGCAGGGCGGTGCTGGTGGTCACGGCCAGCGTGCCGGCATTCACGATCGTGCCGCCGGTATAGCTGCCCGTGCCGCTGAGGACCAGAGTGCCGTTGGCGCCGTTCATGGTCAACTTGTGGCTGCCGTTTAATTCGGAGATACTGCCGCTGAACGCCAGCGTCCCACTGCCGCTGACCACGAGGTTGTTCTCCAGGACGACCGGTACGGCGATGCCGTGTTTGCCGTCGGTGACCGCGATCGCGGCGTCGCTGCCCGAATTCTTAAGCGTCAGCGTGTCCGTGCCGATCAGCGTATAGCCTTTGGTCGTGCTGTCGGAATTACCGAATTCCAGCGTGCCGACCGTCTTCGCGCCGTCGAGCGCGATCGTGAAATCGCTGCTGCTGGACGGCGGATCGATCACGGCCTGTGCGCCGTTTCCACCGGGTATGTTGTCATACTCCCAATTGCTCGATGAGGACCAGCTTCCGCTTTGGGCCAATTTCCAACGGGATGGCCCACCGATTACGTCAATTTCATTTGCAATCGAGTAATCGAGATGGTAGCCCGGAGAGCTGGAAAAAGTGCCTGTATAGCCGTTCGAGAAGCTCATCAGCCTGACCCTTCCATTGGCAATGCCGGAAAGGTACAAGGCGCCGTCCACGATGCTGTGGTTCGTGCAGGTCAGCGGGTCGCCAATCTGCAGTTTCAGCGTGCCCAGCGACCCCATCGTCAAGGAGTAGATCGTTGAGGTGAAGCTGCCGCCGGTATCGAGCGTGCCGCCGTTGACCGTCACAGCCGAAGTGGACGGCAGGGCGCCGAGAGCGCCGGCAAGGAGTATGCCGTTGTTGACGACGGTCGCACCCGAGTAGGTATTGCTGCCGGTGAGCGCGAGCGTGCCGTTGCCAATCTTGGTTAGACCGCCGCTGTCGAGGATGCCGCCCAGCGTCAAGTTGCCGGGGCCGCCGATGTTCGGCGTTTGCCCGTTGAGATTGATGGGGTTTCCATAACTGGCTTCTTGCGACGTGTTGCCGTTGATCAGCGTGCTAGAAGTGCCGCTGGCCAGCAAAAGTCCAGCCCCGGTAATGCCAGTCTGGCCGTTGAAGTCCAGCGTACCCGTGAAGAGTTGGGCAGTTTGCGTGGCCGGTCCCAGCGCGGTACTGCTTTCCAGCACGACCCTGCCAGCGTCGCCGGTGGTGCTGTGGCCGATGATCGTCGAGTTACCGTCGCTAAAGGTGGACGTGTTAATTCCGCCCAGATAGACGGTGGCGTTGGCATCCCCGCCAATCCACAGCCGGCCATTAACGCCGCCCGTCAGGTTGGCGGTGAAGGTTCCACTTTGGATGTAGGCGTTTTCGTTATTGAGGTTGATCGTGCCGTTGGAGATCGTGCCAACGACGCCGTTGCCGTTGCCGGCGTCGCCGACCTGTCCAACGGTTTGCGTCGTGCCGCCGAGATCGAGGGTTGCGGCGTTGGAAATTTTCAACTTGCCGTCAGATGCGCCGAGGGTTCCGACGCCGGAAAGTGCCAGTGTGCCGCCGTTGATCGTGGTTCCGCCGCTGTAGCCGTTGTTGGCGGAGAGCACCATCGTACCGTTGCCGGTCTTGGTCAGGGAGGAGTGATATATTCCGACATTGGCAAAATCGCCCGTCACGTTGAGCGTGAAGCCGTTATCGACATTAAACGGCGTGTTCGGCGAGAACATCGCAGTGGCGCTGATGGTCGAGTCGGCCGTGGCATGGACTTCATTCGATGTAAATGCCCAGCCCGGGCCAGCAAGGGTGCCGCCGTTGAGCGTCAGGCTGCCGATATGGGATGTGTGTCCGACCGATTCAGTCAGCAGGCCGCCGGCATTGATCACCACTGCCGTGACTGGAGTGGGGCTCATGACGTTGGTCGCGTCGGCGCTGACGGTGCCGCCGTTGTCGATGATCAGGTGTGCCGATGCCGTCAGCGCAGAGTTGTCGATGGCCAGCGAAAGCTTGCCGCCGTTGACGGTGGTGTCGCCAGTGTAGGTATTGGCGGCAGTCAGGGTCAACGTATTGTTACCGATCTTCGTCAGGCCGCCGGTGGAAGAGCCATCCTTTAGCAGGGGCCGGTTAATGGTAGCACTGCCGTTGGTCGTATCGATGACCGCACCGCCGTTCTCGACGTAAAGCGTTATCGTACCACCCGAACCGCCATCGACCCGGATCCAGTCCCCTGGCGAGCGGTTCGGATCGCGGGAACTCATGCCCAACGTGCCGCCATCGAATTTGATGACACCCGAGGCACCGGTGCTATGGACGTCGTCAGTATAAAGCGTGCCCCCGCTTTGAAGGTTCAGGGTTACTGTGTTTGGATTGAACCGCGTAACATACCAATCGGCAATGTGGCTGCCGCTGATGTTCACGTCGGTGTTCGCGCCGCCGAAGCCAAGCAGCATTTCAAGTCCGATGCCCGAAATGCCCCCGGAAAGATTCAATGTGGAGTCCAAAACCTGTCCATACCCACCGTAATTCAAATTACCCGCCGTCTGATTGATGGTGCTGTTAGCAAATCGTAGCTTGAAAGCGTCTCCGTACGCTGGTGCGACCGTGCCCCCATCAATTTGCATAGTCCCGCCGGTGACGTTCACGAAACCGCTGCCCAGCGATCCGTTTCCTGTGAGCCGCAAGGTGCCCTGACTGACCGTCGTGCCGCCGGTGTAATTCGTGGCGCCATTGAGGACGGCAGTTCCATCGCCGTCCTTGGTAACGCTATGCGGACTGGGATTGACACCGTCATTCGAGATGTAATCGTTGAAAGTCAAGGTCCGGCCCGCACCGACAATCCAGTCCTGATCGCCCCACATTTGAATACCGGTATTGAAAGTGAGATTGGCGCCGGTCACGGTAATTGCAGCAGAGTCCTTGGGAATCGGTTGCGGCCCGTAAACGACGATGTCCAAGGGACAGGTCGCGTCCACGGTGATCGCATTGTGCCCCTGGTAGCTATTGTTGTTCACGGTGCCGTTGACGACGCCCGAACTGAAGAGCACGCTGTTCCAATTTCCGCTGATAACGTTGTCCGCCCAGTTCCCGGGCGTGTTCCAGTTGTTGTCGATGCCCGAGCTTCCGGTCCAGGTGCCATCTTGTGCATGCGTACTGCCGGTTAAACCCGTCAGCCAGGCCGCAAGGGCGATGGCGAGAATCATTGGCATCAAGAAGCGACGGCAAGCAATCTTCGTAGACATGAAAAGACCCTCCCAGGATAGGAAAAAAGAGCGTGGACTAGGCCGCAATTGCGCTCCCGATCCAGTCACTTTATTCAGTATAAACGAAACTGCGAGACGCGATAGGGTCTATTTTGCGTCGTGCTGGGTCTATTTTGCGTCGTCCCGCCACCGTTGCGGGGAGCCGGGATGGTTCGGCGATGGCACCAGGAGCTTGATTCCCTGAACTTTGGCAGCTAGGTCAAGTCGGATAACCACTGGGTGGGCTATGCCTGGACTACACGCGACCGACTCACTGCGGCGGGTGGCGGCCACGAAGAATTTCCTCGCTGCGAATGGCAATAACGAGCGGTCGGTTCATAGCGAGCACGGCCGCCGTCGCGCTTCCTGTCGGAGTCAAAGGTACAACCGTTTTGCCCTCCCAGCGGAAGTGTTCCGTCCAGGTCTGTGTTCGCGGATTGAAAAGTAACGCTTCTTCACCCGTTTCGAGGTCCGTAGCCATCTGCTTCGCCCCCTTTCGGAGCGAACAGGAAACACATGCCAGCGCGAGGTTGCTGGAAACGGTCATTCCACCGGCCACCCTGGGTGTGACGTGGTCGACATGAAATGTTGCTTCCTGTCCAGCCTGAGCCAATTGACAGTATTCGCAACGATTGTCTGCACGATCAACAATCTCAACATGCAGACTCAGGGAGATTTCGCCCATCAGGTCACTCGCTCTGCTCGCAGTCGAAGCAAAGTGAGAAATTCCGCTAGATCGACCAGACCTTCCGCCTCATCGCGTTCCTGCAACGAAAGCGCACTACCCGCATCCTGCTGATCCAGCAAGGACTGCAATCGCGCGGCAACCGCTTCGGGCAGCCGAAACCGCTCTAAATCCGCCGGGAGGTCGACGTCAAGTGTCAGGGTCATGTGAAACTCCGAGAGTAAAGGTCATCCAAATCACAATCGACGCGGCAACACGATGTCTGAATTCTAAACTCGCAGACGCGTCTCGTCAATCTTCGACCGATGACCGCGTGATAGGACGGCAAGGGAGTCAATCGCAGCAATCCGATCCGGATTCGCCAGTTTTTTCTCGTTTAGCGGAATGGAGGAGCGGCCCCCGCGTACTGCAGCCTGTCGATAAGGTCTATTTTGCGTCGTCCCGCCAGGCTTTCGGGGTCTTCCCCGCGAATTGCTTAAAAACCGCGTTGAGGCGTTTCCGGCTGGCAAAGCCGCATTGTTGGGCCAGTTGGCCGAGCGGCAAGCTCGGCGATTGCTTCAAAAGTTCCTTTGCCCGCTCGACCCGCTGACGAGTCAGGTAGTCGTGCAAGGTAGCGCCCATTGCCTGGCGGAAGCGACGTTCCAGCGTGACCCGCGCGATGCTAACCTGCCGGGCAACGTCGGCAACATTGATTTCCTCGGAGGCGTGGTTGCGAAGAAATTCCGCGGCGAGGGCGACCTCTTGATCGTCGACGGCGACCGTGGCGGTCGAGCCTTGCGCCACCAATCCCAGCGGCGGCACGAGGACGACATTGGCCACCACTTTCCTGCCGCGCATCAGCCGATCGAGCCACTCGGCGCTGCGGGTGGCGATGGTCACTTCATCTTCGGCCGCGTAGCTCAGGCTCGGCAGGCATTGCCGGAGCGTTTCCGCATGTCCGTAGGCCGAGACGACGGCGATGTCCCGCGGGATCCGCCGGCCCGTTTCGCGGCAGAGATCCATGAACTCCGGGGCGTCGATGTCGTCCGGCAGGAAGAGCGCGGCGGGCGGCTGCAGGGCCGCGAGCCATTGGCGGAACTTCCGCCGATCTTCCTGACGGAGCGGGTGCGCGCGGATCGGCAGGACAACGATCTCGGCATCCACGCCCGCGGCCACGAGCGTTGCCACGAAGCTCTCGATGCGGGCCTCGATGTACCATCCGCCGGGCAGCCGCAGGCAGCCAAAGCGGCGGAAGCCTTTTGCCAAAAGGTGCTCGGCGCACAATCGGCCCAAGGCGCGGTCGTCGCGGCGGACGGTCGGCACGCCAGGCTCGGCAAGCCAACTCGAGTAGTTCACGATGGGAAAGTTCAGTTGCCTCGCCTCGTCGGCTATTTCCGGGGAGGTGAGTCGAACAATCGCGCCGTCGCAAGCCAGTTCCCGCAGGACGCGAAAGGCGGAGGAGGTGATTTCGTGCGAACTGAAAACGATTTGCCAGTGGTCCTTTTCGGCGGCATAACGGGCCAGCACGGCGTTGAACGGGCTAAGCACCGTCTGCAGCACCGGCGCGCCGATGACGGCGATCCGTTTCCAAGGCTTTACCTGCTTGCTCGACATGAGGCGTCGTCCTGTCTGCCATGAGTTGCCTTGGTAAGGTACAGTGCCGCGCCCATGCCGGCCAGGGCTGCCAGGGCAATCGCCACTGCGGCGGCGGAGCCGATGATTGCCGCGCCGGCGGCGTCCGGTTTGGTCAAAGTAAAGATCACCACCCCCGAGAGCATGACGCACGAGGCGATGGCGCGGTCGGTGATTCCACGTTCCTTGAAGACCAACCAGCCCAGGAATACGGCCAGCACGATGCCGCAACGTTTGATACTGATGACCAGCGCCAGCGGAAGGAACGGCACGGCCGTCAATTGCAGCACCAGCCCCACCGCCTCGAGCACGCCTGCCAGGACCAACCAGAGAGGCACGTCGCGCCACACCGGCCCCCAGCGGATGGCGGCAACCGCGCGGACCAGTCCCACGGCGTTCTCGCGATATGCCTTCCATTGGCCAAGCCGCAACAGTGTCAGACCTGCGAAAAAGATCGCCAGCGCGACACATTTTCCCAGGGCGAGAATGAAGGATCGGCCAATCTGCACATCCAGCGCCACCTGGCCGCCGCTGGTGGTAAACCACTTGTCCAAGACGTTTGTAAACGTCAGCAGCAGAGCCACCAGCAGCATGTAGCGGCTGCCTCGCTCGCGGAGGATGGCCCTCGCCGGTTCCAACAACCCCCGGGAGAACAATTGTCGGTTGACGACCAGCGATCCGACCACCACGAGGCAGACCCCGATCACCATCCCCGCCGCGATCGACTCGTGCAGGAGGAACTTTTCCGCGGGAAGGAGGAAGAGCGGCGTGGCGGCCATGAAGGGCAAACAGAGCGAAATGGGCGAGACTTGCAGCGCGCGGAAGTTCAGGAGGATGGCGGTTCCCTCCAGCGAAGTATTCAGCGTCAGGTAGAGGATGAAGGCCGCCAGGGGTGGAACCCCGACTCGGCCCCCGATGTCCGGCAGTTCGAGCGACGTACCCCACAGCGCCAGTCCGGCGATACCGACCGTGTAGGCAAGCAGGGCCACGAACTTGCACCAGAAGCCGATCAGCGCGGCGTCGTACTGCCGGTCCAGCACCTTCTTCCGCGAAATATCGGTGAAGACGTTGAACACCGACATCGCACAGGCCAACACCAAGCCAAACATCGCCATTTCCTTTCTTACGACTATCCGAGCCTCGAACGCAACCTTGCGAACTGAGCCTAAATGGTCCATTTCACAAATTGACCACTAAGTGCCTGTCCAACATTAACTCCGTGTTTTTGTGGTGCGGCCGTCCCGGCTGCGTGTGCAGGCGAGACGCCCGCACCACAAGTTGTTTTTGGACGAGCACTAAGCGAAGGGCGCAGTGACCGGCCGTCACGGACGGTCCAGAATTTCTTCGCCCAGGGCTTCAGTGTTCTTTCCACGGACCCTGCCCGCTTCTGCTTTGCTGGGGAGTCTCGTGCGATACTCGTCCAAGTACAAACCAATCTTCTCCACGGGGATCGGCTGGAAGGCCGGCAAGTCGCGGAAAACTGTTGCATCGGGCCTCAGGCGGAGATCGAGCCGGGCCAGATCAACAAACCCCGGGTCGTTATCGTAATGAATATTTCTGCCCGAAGCGAGGCCCTCGTCGGATTTCACGATTCTGCCCTGGGCCACCGCTTCCCACGTGAAGGGCGTCTTGCACATCGCGGCGACGTTGTTCTCGATCCGCGATGGCCGGGCGGTGACGAACACGAACCCGAAGTTGCAGTTCACGGCGATGTTGTTGGTGCAGTCGATGGTTTGGGGATGCTTGGTTTGCGAACCGCTCTTGTAGAGGAACCCCGTGCCGCGCCGGCCCGTGCTGTTCAGGCAGAGGATATTGCCGTGGACGTGCATCTCGCGGTGGTCGTGATCGAAGTAGACGCCGTCGCCGTCGCCGCTGGAATGAATGAAGTTGTAGCGGAAGGTTTGGTTGCCGTTGCGGGCATACTGGTCATAACCGTAGAACCCGCCCATGTCGTTGGAAACCTCGCAGAAGTCATGAATTTCATTGTACTCGAAGACATTGTCCCAACTGCCGTGCAGAACGCCAACGTGCGGAGTGTCGTGGATCAAGTTATGGGCCACCAACATGCCGACGGCCGGATGATGACCGCCGCCTCCGCCGCCCGTGAAGCCGCAGTTCACACCGGCCGCATAGACCCGCTCGATGCTGGCAAAGTGGTGGATGTGGTTGTTGATGACGCGGTGCCCGGCCGGAATGCGGGGCGCGCTCAACTCATCGCCGCCGGCCAGCCAGACGCCCCCCGCGCCCAAGTCGTACAAGTCGCAGCTTTCCACGGCATGGCGGAACCCGCCATCGAGCACAACGCCATGACGCGACACGTTTCGCACCGTGCATCCGGCCACGCGGACGTTGGCCCCACCTCGCACCTGGATGCCGTGGCCCAGGGAGTTCTCGACCAGCAGTTGCCGCAATACAACGTGCGAAGCGTTCTCCAGCGAGATCACCGGTTCGGCGAGATCGGCGATCGCCACTTGGCCATCTGCCAGGGGGGCGGGTGGATAGAAGTACAACTTTGCAGCCGTGAATTCGATGCACCACTCGCCCGGCCGATCGACTTCTTCCAGTAGATTCATCAGCCAATACTTTTCTTCTCCGCTTCCTTCCGGCCGGTGGTATTTGCTGCCGATGCCTCCGGGAATCGGCTTGGCAAAGGTGACCGTTTTGCGGTTGGGATCGATGGCCTTGACGCGAATGGCCTCGTTTTGCCAGGGGACGCGCCAGTAGCCTTTGAGCCACACTCCCCGCTCCAAGTCGCTGCGCCACACGGCGTGCCGGGCGGCAAATGCGTCGCGGTATTCAAATGTGCCGCCGTCGCGGTTCGGGGCCACGGTCTGGAGGTTGATCGGTGTCCGCCAATTGCGGTCCTGGATGCCACCCGCGTTGTCCAGCACCCGTTTCATGGACATGTAACCGCGATTCGGATAGCGGGCCAACGGCATTCGCCGGCCGTTAAAATACAATTCGAGGATGTTGCCGCTGTCGTTGAAGACATCCGGGTAGCATTCATGATGCCGAATGCCAAGGGCCTTGAGATCCAATTCGACAACCTTGCCGCGGGCGATGGGTTGGATGCGGGCGAGGGTTGCCGGATCGGTGACCGGACGGAAGTCGTGCAAAGGCACTACCCTTCCGCCCAACAGCCGGGCCGTTTCGCCCGCCATGCTTCGGTAGACGATCGGTGCCGCGGCCGTGCCCGAGTCTTTTGTACCCAGGATCAGCGGCGTCGTGCGGGGATAGATTCCACCCCGGAGCCAGACGGTCGTCGGCGCGCCGAGAGCGGCGCGGCCTAAGCGGGTATGCCGGATGGCATCGCGGGCCTGTTCCAGCCTTGCAAAGGGCTGCTCGAGGGTACCAGGGTTGGTGTCGCTCCCCTGGGGGCTGACGTAAAAGTCGGCTGCCGCAATAAACGGTGTTGCAGCTAGGATAGCCAGAATGTACGGAGTTCTCATCGTGCCATTTCAAAAGTCAGTACGCCGAGAACTCGTAATAAGTGGGGTTCGATGAGCCTCTCGGAAAACTTAGTATAGCGGCTGATATTCTGTTGCGGAAACACCGGCAATGATGTAAGTTGTTTCTGTTGCGGAAAAGGTCAGGCTAGAAAGCCTGACGTACTTGAAACCCACCATGCACCTTACCTATTGACGGCCATGACAGAAGAGACCCGAGCAGAACCCAAATCCGTGGAGCAGCGCGACCTGGAGTGGCTGGCCAATGTCTATCGAGGCGACAAGGAACCGGACCTCACCGTCCGCGCGGTGCTGGCCGGCATGGTCTTTGGCGGGCTGATGTCGCTCTCGAATCTTTACGTCGGCCTCAAATGCGGCTGGGGACTGGGCGTGGACATCGCAGCGGTAATTGTCATCTTTGCCGTCTTCAAGGCCCTCCGCGGAATCCGCGTCGTGCGGCGGGAATTCGGCCTGATGGAAAACACGATGATGATGACCGTGGCCGTGGCCGCAAGCTGGATCTCCTCGGCCGGACTGGTTTCGGCGGTCCCCGCGCTGTCGATGCTGCGTCCCGACTACCATTTCGTCTGGTGGCAGCTCACATTGTTCATCGCGGTCATCTTGTACCTGGGCCTGTTCATGGCCATTCCGCTGAAGCGGCAGATGATCCAGGTCGATTCGCTCCGCTTTCCCGCCAACATTCCCACCGGTGAAACCCTCATCGTCATGTACTCGCAGGGCAGCCAGGCCATCAAGAAGGCGGTGGCCTTGGGCATCGCGGGCCTCTTAGGTGTGCTCGTGGCCGGGCTGCGCGACGGCCTGGAGTGGATTCCCGACAAATTCAATCTCCCCTGGCGTCTACACCGCATCCCCCTAGGCAAGCTCACCCTGAGTTTCGAGCCGAGCCTGATCTTCATCAGCATCGGCGCGTTGTTCGGCATGAAAGTGGGCCTGAGCATGTTGCTGGGGCTGGTCCTCAACTACGGGATCCTCGCCCCGCGCTTGATCGAAGGTAAGATCGTTCAGCACGAACCGCCAAAACTTATTGCCATGGCCGAGCCAAAGCTGCCGCTGGCCGTGAAGGCCGGGCAGTCGTTGACCTTTCGGCTTGAGGAGGCTGTCGGCAGTCCCGAGTTTCCCTCGTCTCGAGAGCTAGAAGCCAATTCCGAGCTTGCCTCGAGCGTGACCACCCGAGTCCTTTCCTACAAGTGGACGCGGCCCGTCACGTATGCCGACCTCGCCGACCTGGTGAGCGACCTCAACGCACCGATCTTGCAGGATGGCAGGCACAATCCGCTGTACGATGTCATCCAATTTAGCAGAGCAAATAAGATCGTGAAGGAGGCGGACGAGGACAAACGTGTCGAGGTACTCTGCATCAAAGCCCCCACTGCCATCGATTGGGAAGCCAGGCTCTCCTTTCCGGACGACCAGCCTTCCGATTTGCTGCACGCCCTCGGATTCAAGACCTCGGCAGATGTAACGCAGGCCATAGCCAACGTAGCAAAGGCCGAAAGCGAGATAGCCAAGGAGGGCGAAATGCCCTTGGCCGAAGCCGCGAAATCTTTATCCATTGCCAAAGATGCCTTGGCCGATGGCAAGAAGGCGCGGGCCGATGCCGAGAAAGCCTTGGCCGAGCAGAGTAAAAAGGCCACGCAGAAAATCGGCGGTTTTCCCAACATTGTTGCCTGGTCGCTGTGGCCGGGCGCCACGGTGCTGGTGGTCGGCGGGCTGTTGGCGCTGGCCTTCCAATGGCGGACGCTGGGGCGGACCTTCGCCAGCATCTTCAGTGCCTTTGGCGACAAGCGCAATGCCCCCAAAGGCCCCCTCGATCACATCGAGATTCCCATGACCTGGTTCGTCTTCGGATTTCTTTTCATGGGGAGTCTGGCCGCGGTGATGATGACCTGGATCTTCTCGATTCACTGGTGGATGGGCGCGGTCGCCGTGTTGCTGACCTTCTTCCTTGCCGCCGTGGCAGCACGGGCGGGGGCGGAAACCGGCATCAATCCCATCGGCGCGCTGGGCAAAGTAACCCAACTCACCTACGGTGCGCTAGCACCGGGCAATATCACGGCGAATCTCATGACGGCGGACGTGACCGCGGGCGCGGCTTGCAGTTGCAGCGACACCATCGGAAATCTCAAAGTCGGCCACATGGTCGGAGCGAACCCGCGGAGGCAGTTCATCGCCCAACTCATCGGGGTGCTGGCCGGCTCGGTGCTGGCCGTGCCGGCGTATTTCATCCTCGTGCCCGACGTCAGCGTGCTGGGCGGCGACAAATTCGCGGCGCCCTCTGCCCTGATGTGGAAGGGTGTGGCGGAAGTACTCTCCAAGGGTCTCGGATCGCTTCCGCCCAGTGCCGTGTGGGCCATGGGCGTGGCCTTCGTGGTCGGCGTGATCATTGTCGTTGTGGACAATGTCTATCCCCAGGTCAAACCCTACACGCCCTCGCCGGCGGCGCTGGGCATCGCGCTGACTACCCCGGCTTCGCAAAGTTTTGCCATGTTCCTGGGCGCGCTGATCGTCTGGATTCTGGAGAAGAAGGCGGCCAAGTGGAACGACATGTACACGATCCCCATTGCTTCCGGTTGTATCGCCGGCGAGAGCATCATGGGGGTGATCCTCGCCGCACTGGTGGCGCTTGGTCTGATGCAATAATTTGGCGAAAGGCAAACTATGTCACAAACGTTGCGGTTTTTTTCCGCAGAGGACGTCGGACGAGCCGTTTCCGTGAAAGAGGCCATCCCGCTGGTGCGCGAGGCATTTATCCAACTCTCATCCCATCAGGTATGCGTTCCGCTGCGCACGAAGATCGACGTGACCTCTCGCGAGGGAACGGTGCTGTACATGCCGGTCTACTTTCCCGCCCGCGAGGTGCTTGTGGTCAAAGTTGTGTCGCTGTTCAAAAACAATTTGGCCGGCGGGTTGCCCCTGATCCATGCAACGGTGATGGTCAACGATGCTCGCACCGGCTGCACGATCGCAGTCATGGATGGCGAACGTCTGACCGCAATCCGTACCGCAGCCGCCTCGGCTCTGGCAACCGATCTGTTGGCTCGCCCAGAAGCGAAGGTTGCAGCCATCTTTGGAGCCGGCGTCCAGGGCCGCGCGCAACTGGAAGCACTGTGTGCCGTTCGGCCGATCGGCAAGGTCTATGTCTTCGATCGAGACCTCGACCGCGCGGTGGTGTTCTGCCGCGAAATGGGAGAGAAACTATTGATTACCCTGATCGCCGCCGATTCGCCGTCGCAATTGCTCCATGCTGACGTCGTCTGCACGGTGACCACATGGCCAACGCCAGTCTTTGCGCACAAGAACGTGAAGCCAGGAACGCACATCAATGCCCTGGGTGCCTATAAACCGGATGAACGTGAAATCCCCGCGGACACCGTGTGCGCCGCCAGGCTCGTGGTAGACCAACGCGAAGCTTGCCTGTCGGAAGCAGGCGATATTGTCATCCCGTTGAAACAAGGGCTGATCACGACGGACCACATTCATGCCGAACTTGGCGAGATTGCTGCCGGAGAGAAGCCGGGACGAAGCAGCGACACGGAAATCACGCTCTTCAAGTCGGTGGGAAACGCTATCCAGGACGCAGCGATTGCAGCACAAGTCCTCGAGTGCGCCGATACGCTGGGCCTGGGTACGGAAGTCAGCATGTGACGTGTTCGGGAGATTAAAAATTACTTCCCTTGCACTTCGAGCACTTCGATCGTGGCCGTAAAGCTTTGTACGGGCGGCTTCTCGTTTTCCCAAGGCCGGGCGTAAACCAGCTTGACGGTTGACTTGCCCGGCTTGACGGCCAGGAATTTGAAGACGAAGGTGCCGCCGGCGCCGACCATTCGCTGCGCATGTTGGGTGGGCACGTAGGTCGGATCGCCTTGCGACTTGACGGCCACTCCACTGATTTCACCAACCTTCCAGTTGAAGCCGGTGGTCGGATTACCCGCCAAGCGAACGATGATTTCCCTGCCCTTCGCAACGGTCGCGGTCTTGCCGTCCTGATCGGCGGAAAGCTCCAGGGCATTAAATTTTGGCTCCGCCTTTTTGTCCGGGTCACCCTTCGCCGGGGTCTTGTCATCGGCCTTACCGGCAGGCGCGTTGATCGCAACCATGCAGCACTCGCACTGGTGGAGTTTTTCGCTGCATTTGTGGCAGAGCTTAAATGCCCCGCTGGAAGTGTCGCCTCCGCAACTCGTGCAGACGCCGAGGTTCTGAATGTACATCTTGCCGATGCACTTTGAACACAAGCTGGCGCCCGCAGTCCCCACCATCCCCAACAACAACGCGATACTCAATTGCAACACAATGAACTTCATAAGTCGATTCCTTTACGGTTACGGTTAAACCCTATCAATCATAGTTCCATTTGACGGCCTGTCGCAACTCCGAAAAATCGACTCCGAAAAATCGACAAACCTGTTGTGGCCGGTCTCCTGACCGAGCCACACCGTCGACCGAAGGTCTCCAATTCACCGAGAGACCTTCGGTCGGACGTTTCGGCGGGGTCAGGAGACCCGCGCCGAACCTGGTTCTGGTTGGAGTTTCGGCTAAATCGACAAACCGCTAGCGACTTGGACAGGATCAGCTTATTCTTTCCAGCCGCGTGGCAAGCCACAACGTGTCGTCACAACGATTCGCCACAACTGCGGTTGGCAATCGAGACGCCAGTCTGGCTTTTACGAAACGAACGCCTGCGACAATTATCCGCATTCCGCGTCCAGACCGGAAGAGCCAAATTTATCTCGCCATTGGCTTATTTTCTCTTTTGCGTTACGATTGGAGTGTCAGGTTATTTTGAGTTTAGCGAAAACAACAGCAAGGGCTAATCACCGGCCTCTTTGTCCTTCGGATTTTCCATCCGGTGGCGCCACGATCTGTTACCCAGTCCTCAGAAAACTTTTTCGTCTAGCTAAACTGGACAACCTGGGATAAGTCTGCCGATAAACAAAAATGTCCTGGGTCAACATGTTTCCCTGATTCTGAGCCGAATATGCCCAACCCCATCCGCCTGATCCTCGCTCTCCACAATCACCAGCCGATCGGTAACTTTGAACACGTTTTCCAAAAGGCCTACGAAGACAGCTACCTGCCGTTTCTCGAAGTCTTCAGCCGCTATGAGTCGTTGCGAATCGCCTTGCACACCAGCGGTTCGCTGATGGAATGGCTCGACGCGGTCCATCCCGAGTATGTCGACCGCCTGGCCGAACTGGCCGCGAAGGGCCGTATCGAGATCATCGGCGGGGCGTTTTTCGAGCCGATCCTAGCCATGATCCCCAGTCGCGATCGCGTGGGTCAGATCCGCAGCTATACCCGCTGGCTACAGAACCGCCTCGGCACGACGGTCCGCGGCATGTGGGTTCCGGAACGGGTTTGGGAGCAGGCATTCACCCACGACTTGGTGAACTCCGGCATCGAGTATACAATTCTCGATGATTTCCACTTTAAGATGGCGGGTTTGACTGATTCGCAGCTCCAGGGCTACTTGATCACTGAGGACGAAGGCTGCGTACTGAGTGTCTTTCCCGGTAGCGAAAAGTTGCGGTACACGATTCCCTTTGCCTCGCCCGAAGAAACGATCGGCCATCTGGCCTGGCTCTCGGAGCAGCAGCCCGGGGCGGTCTGTTTGTTTGGCGACGACGGCGAGAAGTTTGGTACTTGGCCGGAAACGAAGAAACACGTATACGAGGATGGCTGGCTCTGCCGGTTTTTCGACGCCCTGGTGGCCAATCAGAATTGGATTCAGGTGACCACGCCCTCGGAGACGATCGACAACGTAGCGCCGGTTGGCAAGGTTTACTTGCCCGATTGCAGCTATCGCGAGATGACCGAATGGGCATTGCCAACCGAACAGTTGGTCGAGTACCAGCGGATTACCCACGAGATGCACGACGACGCCCGGTTGTCGGCCTTGCAGCGGTTTGTCGGGGGTGGCTTTTGGCGGAACTTCAAGCTAAAGTACCCGGAAGCCGACGAGATGTACTGCCGCATGATGATGGTAAGCCGAAGGTTGCAAGACGCGATCGACGATGGCGCTACCGGCAAGCTTGTCGTGGATGCTCGCACGCAGCTTTATCGGGCGCAGTGCAACTGCGGCCACTGGCATGGGGCGTTCGGTGGCATTTACCTGCCGCACCTCCGCAACGCGGTCTATCGTTGCCTGATCGCGGCCGATGAGATTCTCGATCGCTTGGCCAATCGCCCGGAGACCTGGGTGGAAGCCACGGCCGACGACTACAATTTTGACGCTCGGCAGGAGATTCGTCTGACCAACGACCGGCTGATGGCATTAATCCTTCCCAGCCGCGGTGGCATTCTTGCCGAGTTGGACGTCCGCCGCATCCAGCACAACCTGCTAGCAACGCTTTCGCGGCAACCGGAGGCCTATCATCGCAAGGTACTGGCTGGCGTAAATCAACAAAACAGCAACTGTGCCAGCATTCACGACCGCGTGGTTTTCAAGCAGCCGGACCTCGACCAGCGAATCCAGTACGACAAGTACCCGCGGAAGAGCCTCTTGGATATCTTCTACGACAACGAGACGACGCTCGCGGCCGTGGCTTCGGGGCAGGCGGACGTGCGGAGCGATTTCACGCATGCCAACTACGTAGCGAAGATTCGCCGCAATACCGACCGCATCCAGGTGCAGTTGGTGCGAGAAGGCTGGGCCTGTGGCGTGCCGGTGCGGATTACCAAGGGCCTGACGCTCGACGCCGGCAGTGCGACGCTGGAGATTGCCTATCTTCTTGAGAACCTACCGCAGGATCGCGCGCTACACTTTGCCGTCGAGATGAATTTTGCCGGCCTGCCCTCAGGTGCCGATGACCGCTACTTCCACGACCTCGACGGCAACCGCTTGGGTCAGCTTGGCACAAAGCTCGATCTGGGCGAGTGCCTGGGTCTGCACCTTTGTGACGAGTGGCTGGGCATCGACGTTGGGCTGAAGATCTCGCGGCCGACGCATTTTTGGGCATTCCCGGTCGAGACGGTCAGCCAGAGCGAGGCCGGTTTCGAGTTGGTTCATCAATCGACCGTCGTGCAGCCACATTGGTTTGTGACCGGAGATCATGACGGCCGCTGGTCGATGACCATGCAGTTGGTGCTCGACACCAGCCGGGCCGAGAGCCGCGTCGCCGAGCGAGTCGCCACGGTGATGGCCATGGGTTGATCCTAAGTGTTATATTTGGCAAGTGGCAGCAAGCCCAAACCAATCCACCCCGGTATCGAACTCCTTGGCCCCGAACTCCACCGTTGCCAATAGCGGCGCGGTGCTGCGGGCAGCAAGCTCGGCACGGTTGCTCGCCAGACTGATGTCATCGGCCAACGGTGGCGAGGGATGATTGAGCACGATGCCGGCAACTTTCAAGCCGCCTCGATGGACCGAGGCCGTGATTAGCGTCTGTAGGGTGGCATTGATCGTGCCGAGAATGTTGCGTGAGACAACGATCAGGGGGAAACCAAAATCCCGGGCCAAATCGGCCACGTACTCCTCGTCGCCCAAAGGCGACATTAGCCCTCCAACCCCTTCGATAAGCACAATCTCACAATGCGATTGCCAGTAGTCGAGCCCCGTTCGCAGCAGACTAGCGTCGATCACACGGCCTTCGGCACGAGCGGCCAGATGCGGTGCCAAAGGGGCGGCAAAACGCTGCGGGCAGACGTACTCTAGGTCACCTGGTAGGCCAGCCGCTTCCCAAAGTATCCTGGCGTCGTCGGAAACTAGGCAGTCTTGGGCATGGCGGACGCACCCGCTAGCCGCTGGCTTGTAAACACCCACGCGACGGCCGGACGCAGCGAGTGCTCGGGCAATGAGCGCGGTGACGTAGGTCTTGCCCACGCCTGTATCGGTTCCAGTAATGAAGAGTCCAGGAGCACTTGAAGACATCCTACAGTTCCAGGAACTCTTCCACGGCCTCGCGCATCAAGGGGTGATCGGGATCGAGCAAGGTCCAGAGGCGGAAATCGACAGCCATCTGCGCGACCAGAGTACCGAGGCCGTCGATTGTTGTGCATCCTCGCTTGGCCGCCTCATGCAGCAGCCAGGCTTCATCGGGGTTAACGGCTAGGTCAGCCACGATCAACTCGGGGCGAAGACTGGCCGCCTCGACGGGTAGGTGCGTTTTGGCATCGTGCGGCTCAAGCGACAAAGCGTGGATTAAAACGTCGATCTCTTCGGGCACGTGAAAACGGCCTTCCCAAACCAATGACGACACGACCGCCGGAAATTTGCCGCTGAGCAGCCCGGCCGCAGTTGCGGCCCGTTCGGCCGACCGATCGGCGATGCGGACTTCAGTGGCTCCGGCCGAGGCCAATTCCACGGCCACGGCCTGGGCCAGTTCGCCGGCATCGAGGATCAGGCATCGCTTGCCGGCCGGATTGGTCATGCGGCGGAGCGATTCGACCAGCCCGCGACCTTCCGTGTTGTCGCCCAGCAGGCGGTTCTCTTCACCGACAACAAGGTTCACGCTGCCTAGAAGTGCAGCCGTATCGGTGGTGCTGTCCAATAGCGGAAGGATAGTCCGGCGGTGGGGATCGGCGATTGTGCCGCCGCGAAAACCCATCGCCCGCATCCCTCGCACGGCGTCGGCAAGACCTTCGGGAGCGACCTCCAGACTCAGGAATCGCCAGTCGAGATTCAGGTGAGTGAATGCCTTTTCAAACACATATTGCATGGGGTTACCGCCGACTGGATAGGTCAGCAGAGCCAAGATAGGTTGCACCGCGGGACTGGACACGAGAGGGGTGGCTCCTGAAACATCCATGAGGATTGGTGAGAATTCCACTCTATTTGAGCCGAAAAGGCTGGCGATTGCAACGTGGCCTACTTTCCCACCGTCAAATCCGCGTATATTACCTCGTTGCCGAGGTCGTTTTTCACCTTCGCCGCAACTTGTCCGTTGCGGCGAAGGATCAGGCTCTGACCGTAGCCATGCCAAGTGGGTTTGGCGGGCACAGACCAGTTCGCCCCGATGATGTTCACGAGAGCGTTGAAGTACTTGTCTTGCTTGGCGTCAAAGGGAATAATCGCCGCCGCTGGTTCCGAATGGATGGTCGAAGGCAAGGGTCTATTGCAACGGGAAGAGGAGGCGAGGTATGGCTCGTCAACATTCAGCGGAGGGTGTGGAGCTGAACGTCACGGCAATGCTCGACATGGCCTTCCAGTTACTCGCCTTTTTCATCCTGACCTTCCGGCCGGGACCTTCCGAACCGGCCGTGCTAATGCACCTTCCGCCAGTTCAACCGGTGGGTAAGGGAGATGGTCCAGGCCCAGACCTGTTGAACATCAAGCCGGCAGGCATCAACACGCTACGGATCAATCTGTTCTCCACCGGTGGCGGCCTCGACCGTATGACCATCAATGATTTGCCGGCGGATACCTTCGATGTCCTGCGCGACAACATGCGGAGGATGCTGACGGAACCTGGCAGTCCCATCGAGCAGGTCGTCGTCCAGGCCAGCGAGAACCTGCACTACAACGAGGTCATAAAGGTCATCGGGATCTGTTCGGAACAGAAGCTGCCGAAAACCGGGAAGTTTGTGAAGTTGAACCTCGTGGCGATGGGGGATGGCCGGGAGAACTGAACACTCCCTACTTCACCTCCAGCATTCTCCGCAGGGATTCCAGGGCGTACCGAGCCGTTTCTTCATCAACCCGCACGATGTTTACCGGCGTGCCGGCAGCGAGGTTCTCCAACGACCAGCAAAGATGCGGGAGGTCGATGCGATACATGGTCGCGCACATGCAGACCATCGGCGAGAGGAAGTGAATCTCCTGCTCGGGATGCTCGTGCTTCAGCCGCTCGACCAGGTGCAGTTCCGTGCCGATGGCCCATTGACTGCCCGGCGGGGCCTGCTCGACGGCCTGGATGATGCGGTTCGTCGAGCCGATCACGTCGGCCTGCTCGACCACTTCCATCATGCACTCGGGATGGACGAGGATCTTGATGCCGGGGTACTTTGCGCGGAATTGGGTCACGTGCCGTGGCTGAAACATCTGGTGGACGCTGCAATGGCCCTTCCACAAGAGCACGCGGCTGCCGCGGATTGCCTGGCAGTCGTTGCCGCCCAGTTCGCTCTGCCGCGGATCCCAGACGGGCATCTCTCCCAATGAAATACCCATTTTCAGGGCTGTGTTGCGGCCCAGGTGCTGATCGGGGAAGAAGAGAACCCGCCGCCGCCGCTGGAACGACCATTCCAGCACGGCCCGGGCGTTGGACGAAGTGCAGACGATTCCACCGTGTCGGCCGCAGAATGCCTTGAGGCTGGCCGCCGAGTTCACGTAGGTCACCGGCATCACGTCCTCGATATCGAACACTTCGGCCAATTGCTCCCAGCAATCTTCAACCTGCTCGATGGCGGCCATGTCGGCCATCGAGCAGCCTGCCTTCATGTCGGGCAGGACAACCGTCACGCGCTCGCCGCCGCGGCGCTGTACTTGTTCGGGACGATTGGCGAGGATGTCGGCCGTTTCGGCCATGAAGTGTACTCCGCAGAAGACGATGGCCCGGCACTCTTCTTCGGCAGCGGCCAGCGCGCTGAGTTGATAGCTGTCGCCGCGGAGGTCAGCCAGGGCGATTACTTCGTCTTGCTGGTAATGATGTCCCAGGATCAAGAGCCGCCGGCCCAGGGCGGCACGGACCCGCTGGATCCGCTCGGAGAGGATATCGCTGGTCAGTTCCTTATACGGCTGCAACTCGTAAGCAGATTGAGTGGGGTCGAGGAGGGTAGGCATAATGATTCTTTCGGATAGGCCCATGCTACTTCCACATGCGCGGATCGAAGTGAAAAGGTTTCGTCGCGATGTCGGTGATCGCGTCAGATTGCGGATGAGCGGGATTGAAGAGGATATTCTTTTCCTCCGGGTTCACCGCGGAAGGAACGATCAAGAGAAGCGACCGCCTTTCGCGGAGCCACTCGGAGCCGATGTCTTGCAGTCTGGCGGGTGCCGGGTAGTCTCGCCAGTTTGCGGGAAGGTCACCCAAAGTCAATCCCTCGAAGGACACCGTGTTTGAAATCATGGCGACCATCGAATTCAGGTCATTCGGAAGGAACGCCGGTTCCAAATGAACGAAGAGTTCGAGAGCCGCCAGCGACAGGCTTGACGAGGTGTAGACCATGCGGTCGCCCTTGTGGTTCCAGCGACCGCCATATTTCTCGGCGCCGATTCCGTCGAAGGCGCCGGGGATATGCGGTTGCTTGCAGATTCGCCAGACCAGCATTAGCTGTGGACTCCATATTCAATCCGCTTCAAAACGTCCATGACATCTTGGAAGCCGATCCCGGTGTCGAGCAGCTTGATTGGTTCTCGTCCGCCTAGCGCGCGGTTCTCGGCGACAAGCCACGCCCTAGCCCTCTCTTCGCTCCCCAACTCGCCCGTTGCGGCAACGAGGACGCGGGCAAGCCTGAGAAGCAACTCGGATTCGATCGGCTTGAGCCGACCACCCTGTAGCTTGCGACGCGCCGCAGTCCGCCGGGCAATACCCAGCGACTCGACGACCGTCTCTTCGCTCAGTTTTGCCCGTGCGCATATTGCCCTGAAGACCGAGACCGGGAATCCTTTGCGAATGATGCCAACAAAGTCCAAGTCCGACTCCGGCGAGCCGATGGCCTTTGTCCCTCCAAGATACTGCCGAACCACGGCGATGTCTTCCATCGGGATATCCTTTCAAACCACGTTATGCCACATGACATTATTCATTGTGCCACATGGCAAGTCAAGGGGAGGTTTTCCTGCCCCTGTCGCACCGCCACAGCGGGACTATAATAAAAACGGTTGTGCCTATGAGAAACTTCGTGATGGGGTGGATCGTGCTTTTCACATTTCCCTTTTACCCCCGCCGCGCACCATGTACTCATGGTCGGCGGCGTGCGATATATCGAATATCTAAAACAGCGGCTCCCGCAGCCGTTCCAGGGTCACAATGCCAACCGTCTCGCCGCAGGCGTCGACGACTCGGGCAAGACTGTCGCCGCTGCTTTCCAGACGCATCAGTGCGGCCAGATGGGAACTATCATCACGAACTTCGGGCAAGGGTCGAATGGGCGCCAGGTCGTCGCCTTCGTGCAGACGCAGATCGAGAACCCGCACATAGCCGACCAGTTGGCCGGAGGCGTCGGCAGTGACGGGGACCACGGCCGTATGGTTCCGCTCGGCCAGGCGGAGCACGGCCTGCTTGCTCATGTTGGCACGGACCTGCACTATTTGGCTTGGCGGTGCGAAAAACTGCTGCACGGGCTTGCGCGCGACAGCAAGAATTCCATGTGCGAGACTCTGCTGGGCGGGGTGCAGGATGCCGGCTTCGTGCCCTTCCGCCAGGATCCGCCGCAATTCCCGCTGGGCCAATACCAGTCGGATCGGTTCGTGCGAGGTTCGCGTCAAGCGGGCCAACAAGCGGCCCAGCAGCCAAAGTAAGCCGGCCAAAGGAAAGAAAAGCACGACAAAGAACAAGAACATCGCACCGCCGCGCCGCAGCAGGCGGTTTGGCGCTTGGAGGTACAAATTCTTCGGCAGCAATTCGCCATAGACCAGCACGATCGGAGCCAAGACGACTGAAGCAATGATCTCGGCCATTTCCGGAACCCGGGGAAATACCTGACCAATGGCAATTACCGTGGCCAGCGAGATCAAGTAATTGGCCACGCTATTGCCGACCAGGGCCGTGGCTACAAAAAGCGCGGGATGATTCGTGAGAAACAACAAACCGCGGGCGATTCGATCGCCGCCCATGGCGTCCAACACCAATCGCAACCGCGTGGCCCGATAAAAGCCCGTCTCCGAACCGCTAAAGAACGCGCTCAAAAACAGTCCGAAGATTCCCAGTCCCAAGCCGATCCAGATCATGAGATCTCCTCCTTGGCATCGGGCATGGTCAGTTCAATGAGCAATTGACCTCGCAGCGGCACGTCGAGAATTTTGAAAAAGAACGGCCCCCATGAGCACTCATCGCCCCGCTCCGGCAGTCGCTCGAGTACTTCCTGGATGACGCCGGAAAGCGTGACGCTATGGGTCGCCGGCTGGTCGATCTGGAAATAACGTGCCAAGCGTCGCACGCCGGTCATTCCCGTGACGTGCCAGACTCCCGGTGCGAGGGGCCGGATGGGATCGCGGCGCAAGAGCCGTTCGCTGCGGCTGGGGGCACCGCTGAAGAGCGTGTCGAGGATGTCGTCGAAGGTGAGGATGCCGATCGTTTCACCGAACTCATTGACGACGGCGGCCACTTCCCGCTTTCGTCGGCGGATCAGTTCTAGCACGTCGGCCGCGCGAGTCGACCAAGGCACGTAGATCACCGGTTCGGCCAGCAGATCCAGCGGACCATCCGGTATCTGCCAGACGTCGTCCAGGGCGATCGCCGCAGCCACCTCTTCGCTGTCGGTTTCGGTTACCAGGAGATAGCCGCCCGACGGCGGCCGGGCCTTCAAGTCGGCCAAGGTCACCGGCGGGCGGTAGGTGAGAAACTGCGTCCGCGGCCGCATCAGTTCTTCAGCGCGGATGTCGGAAAGTAGCACGATACTTTCCAGCACGCGTTCTTCCTGCTCGACGAGCACAGTATCGACACCGGAGAGTTTCACGGCGCGTTCGAGGTCGCGAACGTGAAGATAAGGCTCGCTTTCAAAAGTCGGCCACAGCAGGCGGCGGGAGAGCAGCGTGGCCAAGTTGAAAATCGGCAAGAGCGGATCGATGACGCGGATCGTTACCGCCAGGGGGATCGCCAGCCATACGGCCAGCCACTGCGGTTGCAGAACGCCCAAGCTCTTCGGCAGCATTTCACCAAAGGTGATGATCGTCACCAGCGAACCCACGGCGAAAGCTCCAGCCGCCGTTGCCTGGCCCGCTTCTTGCATTTTTAGGCTGATGATCGAGCCGATTGTGAAGAACGACAGATTCATGGCCAGGTTCCAGAAGAGCACGGCTGTCAATAGTCGTTCGGGGTCGTCCAGCAACCGAGCGGTGATCTGCTGCGCCCTGGTACCCTTCGACAACTCCTTGCGCTGGGCCTTGCGAAGCGAGAACATGGCCGCCTCGCTGGCCGAAAAGAAGGCCGAGCAGAGCAAAAGGACGGCCATAGTTAGCAGGCAGGGGAGGAGCATGGTGTGGAATGATGAAATCCAAAATCCGAATGACGAAGAGTAAAAGCCGCCAGTTACTTCGTCATTCGTCATTCGTCATTTTCCTTTCATCATTTGTATTTTCACTCGGTGGTTCTCCCGGTCGTTTCGTCAAACTCGTAGATTGCGGGAATCAGGATTGCAGCGGTGGTAAAGCCGTAGGCGGCGGCAGCGACGAGCAAGACGATGAGCATGTCCCCCTGGTCGCCGCGGAGGAAGCTGGTGATCGAATAGAATGTGGCAAAGGGACAGGCAAACGAGGCCAGGCCGATGGCCCGCGAGGGATTCTTCGCGCCTAGCGTCATGTAGAGACCCAGGCCGCCGCCCACCATGAAGGCCAGAAAGGGCTGCAATTGGGCGTTAAACGATCCGCTGAAGGCAACCATGATCCGCATGCACGTGGCCACGCCAACCAACAGAAAGAAAACCGTGCCCAGGCTCGTGGAAATAGCGATTCGCGAGTTCTCATGGATCAATCCCGCGTGCAGGCCAACGACGGCCACGAAGATGTATAACACACTCATGCCGATCCAAAGATAGACGAGGTTCTCCAGGCTCATCACTCCTTGCCAGCCGAGGTAACCGCATAGAAGCAGCGGAAGCAGGATGATTTCCTTGGTGTTATAAAAAATTCCGCCCAGCTTGCCAAAAATGAACTCCTTGGGCGTGAGGTCGGAAACGAGCAGCAGATCGAGGGCTTTCGTGTCGCGTTCCGCAGTCAGGGCAGTCACGGCCTGGGCGTTCACCAGCACAAGGCTCAACAACAGCAAAGGCAGCAGGGCCAGTGCTCCCCGCGCGAGACCCATTGGCTCGTGGCCGTTGGTTATGTGCCACAGGGTTCCGACCGCCAGGATGAACAGCACCAGGAAGGTCAGTCGCACGATGAGAATTTTCCGTCCATAGGCCCATGTGCGGATTTCGCGCCACAGGACCGGATTGTCCCAAACGACGCGGTGCGACGTTGGGCGTTGGGCGTTGGGCGTGGGGCGTGGACCGGACCCCACGCCCCACGCCTCTGCTTCTTCCGCCTTCTGCATGGGTTCATCCTGGCCTGAGGAATTCCAGGCCCTTACCTGAACCACGGCCAGTCCGTTGAGTAACACAGCCAGCGCCGCCGTCACGAGCAGATGAAGATAGATCGGCGATCCGATCCATTCCCAACCGGGGATCGACTCTGCGAAGGGCCGCGAGGCCGCCAGGATTGCCTGCCAGGGACTGACGGCCGTTGCCCAGACATGGGCGGGCAGACCAGCGGGCGCGCGTCCCAGGGCGCCGGCGGCAAGCATCTCGCCCAAGGCCAGCCAGAGGACAAGGATCAGCACGAAGAGGGCCAGGGCCTGAAAGGTCTTTTCCCGCCACAGCGCCAGCGTCGAGCCGAGGCTGCCGCAGACAAGAATACTTGCCGCCGTGACTGCTGCCGTGCGCGCGATTTGTCCGACGGATATTCCGCCCAGCAGCGACAAAAGCATGAAGATCGGCATCCCGGCAGTGAACATCACCAGCACGTGCAGCAAGCTGGCCAGGAGTTTTCCCAGCACGAGTTCCTGGTTTGAAAGGTTCGTCAGCAGTAGCAGGACGAAGGTCCGTCGGTCTTTTTCTTGTGCGACGGCGCTAGCGGCCAGCATGGCGGAAAAGAAGACGGCCAAAGCCAGTTGCAGTGGGGCGAGAATCTGGAAAACCAGGCCGGCGAACTGCGCCAGGTCGCTCACGTCGCGAACGATTTGCGTGCCGGTGAGCACCAGCCAGGCTGTGCAGATCATAAGCAGCAGGGCCGCCGCGTAGGCGCTGCGTGCGATGTAGATTCGCGTACGCCGCGGGGCAATCACGACTTCGCGAGTATAAACGGGACCGAAAAGCAACCGGAATCTCCCTGGTCAAGAGGCTGAAATGAACCATCACCATGATAACACAGACCGGCGGTAGGACGAAAGTAGCAGGGAAACGCCACTTCGTTTATCTCCGGAACCTGGAATGCTCGTGAACCGTGGCGATGAATGGTGTGATGAACGTATTGCGGGTGCCAATACAATGCGGTAAAGTAGCGATTCGGCAGCGAGGGAGGCTGGTCGCTCGCAGGTTTCGCCAAGCAACATCGAAAGGGAGAAGAAGAATGCCTATCTCATGGAACGAGATCCGCCAGAACGCCATTCGCTTTGCCTCCGAATGGGATGGCGAAAAAAGCGAAAGCGCCGAAAAACAGACTTTTTGGAACGAGTTCTTCGGGGTTTACGGCATGCGCCGCCGGGCCGTGGCGTCGTTCGAGGAGCCGGTTAGGCAGATCTCAGGAAAGTACGGGCGGATCGACCTTTTTTGGAAGGGAATGCTGCTGGTCGAGCACAAGAGTCGCGGCCAGGATCTTGGCAAGGCAGAGTCGCAAGCCTTCGATTATATCCAGGACCTGATTCGCGAGGGACGCGAGGACGAAGTGCCGCGCTACGTCATCGTTTCCGATTTTGCCCGCTTCGCCCTGCACGATTTGGAGCCGGAAGACGATCGACCTTTGCCGCTATTTGCCGGACAGAGGGTTGAGACGACGGAAATCGCACTTGCCGACTTGCATCGCAATATTCATCATTTTGCCTTCATCGCCGGCTACCAGCAGCACCGCTTCAAAGACCACGATCCGATCAATCTGAAGGCGGTCGCCATAATGGACGACCTGCACGACGCCCTGGAGGCGGGCGGATACGAAGGCCACGATCTCGAACGCTTCTTGGTGCGAATCCTATTTTGTCTCTTCGCGCAATGCACAGGCATCTTCGAGCGGGAATCGTTTCGCCTCCTCATTGAGGACCGCACCAAGCCCGACGGCTCGGATTTGGGGGTTCATCTGGCGCAACTTTTCTCCGTGCTTAACATGCCTGCGAACAAGAGACAAAAGAATCTCGATGAAACGCTGGCGGCATTTCCCTACGTCAACGGGGATTTGTTCACCGAGAACCTCGGTTTCGCCGATTTCAATCGCGACATGCGCAACAGCCTTTTGGCATGCACGCGATTCGATTGGTCGCTAATCTCGCCGGCCATCTTCGGTTCGTTGTTCCAGGGAACGATGGAATCCAAGGAGCGGCGGCAATTTGGCAGCCACTACACGAGCGAACGCGACATTTTGAAAGTCATGCGGGGGCTATTTTTGGACGATCTGCGGGAGGAATTCGATCGGATCAAGGGCAATAAGAATCAACTCAAGCAATTCCACCAGAAGCTTGCCGGCCTTCGTTTTCTCGATCCGGCCTGCGGTTGCGGGAACTTTCTCGTGATCACCTATCGCGAACTGCGGTTGCTGGAAATTGAGGTACTGAAGATACTTGAAAAGGGCCAACAGCATTTGAATGTTCAGAGCCTATCGATCATTGACGTCGACGCCTTCTATGGCATCGAAATCGACGAGTGGCCGGCGCGCATTGCAGAGGTGGCCATGTGGCTGATGGACCATCAGATGAACATTCGGTTGTCCGAGGCTTTTGGGCAGTATTTCGTGCGACTGCCACTGACGAAGTCACCTACGATCGTCTGCGGGAATGCCTTGCGATTGGATTGGAAGGATATCCTTGCACCCCAAAAATGCAGCTACGTGCTTGGCAATCCGCCGTTCGTAGGAAAGAAGGAACAAAATGACGAACAAAAAGAGGATATGGGGATTGTCTTCAAAAACGTCAAGGGTGCGGGCTTATTGGACTACGTTTCGTGTTGGTACGTGAATTGTGCAAATTACATTCGAGGAACGCGAATATCAGCAGCGTTCGTGTCAACGAACTCGATTACCCAAGGCGAACAGGTCGGGATTCTTTGGAACGAAGTCTTCTGCCGTAACGAACTTCATGTCCGTTTTGCCCACAGAACCTTCGCCTGGGAAAGCGAGGCAAAGGGAAAAGCCCACGTTCACGTCGTCATTATCGGCTTTTCATCTTACACGCCGGACGAGCGGATTCTGTTCGAATACGAAAGCCCCAAGGGTGAGCCTCAGGCATTTTCCGCGAAGAACATTAACGGATATCTGGCCGACGCCCCCAATGTCTCCCTGCGAAAATTGTCTTGTCCGATCAGTCCCGTCCCCGCAATCAATTACGGCAGCATGATGATTGACAAGGATCGCAAGGACGGAGACGATGCCGGACTAATCTTGACGCCCGAACGTCGCACGGAACTTTTGGCGGAATGTCCGGAGTTGAAGCCTTATATCCGCCGACTTTATGGAGGCGACGAGTTTCTGAACGGCACGGAGCGATGGTGTCTGTGGTTGGTCAATGCCCCGCCTAAACTTGCCCGCGATTGCAAGCTTTTTCGCGACCGAATTGAAAAGATACGCAAGTTTCGCTTGAGCAGTGATCGCGAGACAACCAAGAAGCTTGCCGCGACGCCAACCCTTTTTGGAGAAATTCGCCAGCCGTCCACGGAATATCTTTTGATTCCCAAGGTGTCATCGGAGACGCGACGCTACATTCCCATAGGGTTCGTCAGGCCGTCCATCATCGCCAGCGGTAGTGCCCTCGTTTTTCCAGACGCAACCCTTTACCATTTCGGGGTGCTTTCTTCAATAATACATAATGCTTGGATCCGTCATGTGGCGGGCAGAATGAAAAGTGATTTACAATATTCAAGCAAGCTCGTTTACAACAACTTTCCCTGGCCAGAATCGCCGACCGAGAAACAAGCTACCGCGGTTGAGACAGCAGCCCAAGGCGTGCTCGATGCCCGCGACGAGCATCTCAAGAAGGGTTCGACGCTGGCCGACCTTTACGACCCGCTGGCCATGCCGCGGGCGTTGACCAAGGCCCACGCCGTCCTCGACCGCGCGGTGGACCGCTGCTACCGCTCGCAGCCCTTTATTTCCGACCGTCAGCGAGTCGAATTCCTCTTTGCCCTCTACGAAAAAGTTACCGCGCCGCTTCTCCCCAGGGAAGGCAGAAAAAAGCGCGGCGAGATATCAGCAGAGGACTAGCCGGCTCTCTAACAAACTCCCTCACCGGCCGGACGAGCCGTTTGTCGATTAAGTCGAAACGCCCTGTTGGGGCTGGTCTCTGGCCGAGCCGCGCCTCCGACCGAATGTCTCCCATTCACTAGCAGACCTTCGGTCTGACGTTTCGGCGGGGTCAGAAGACCCGAGCCGAACCTGTGACAATTCCTCCCCGAAGAGCGGGTAGTGGTCGCATTCTACATCTCCGACGGTGCCATGACCAACTGCCGCAAGGCATCCAAGGTGGCCAAAATATCCTCCATGCTGACTTCCTGCCAGTTTGTAATCCGATGGTGGATGATCGCCAGTTTGAAGCCGTCGAAGGCATCGCGAAGATCGGCTGGCAAGATGGGCAGGTTCTCAAACGGCCGGATCGGCGGCACGTTGCCAGCGTAACAGTCGGCCGTGTCGAACGGGACGCTTTCGCTGGCCACATCGGACGCGGCTGCCTCGTAAGCATCCGCATCCGTCGTCTCGCGTGCCTCGATCATCGAGGTCATACCCGCTGTCGGCAGCAGATTGGCCGGTGCGGCGGCGTCTTCATCGACTTCGGCCACCATTGCTTCCACGCTCTCTTCCACTAGCGCGCCAAGCGTTCGCGACCGCTTGCCCTGCATCTGGGAAATTGACCAGCGTTTCTGCACGGCACCTTCCAGCCACATTTCGGCGTCGTCCCAATCGAGGGCAGCCTGGAAGTGGCTCCAGTACAAGCCTGGATATGTTTCCCGCATGGATGCAAACCGCTGGTAAACCCGCCGCAAGCGGCCCGTGTGCTGGGGCGTGACGCTGCCAACGTGCTGGCTCCAGGCATCATCGGTGTAAGCGTCTGCCGGCGCACCAGCCTCGGTCAGGGCCTCTCGCCACTCGGCCACGATCCGCCCCTTTTCCCAGTTCGTGGTGCTGACCAGACGGTTCCAGCGGCCCAAGTATTCGCCGGAAGTCGTCTCGATTGCCGGGCTATCAACAATCGGCATCTCGCCGGCATCGATGGCAGGCTCGGGCAGGGTCAACTCTTCATCCATCCGTCAAATTCCTTTCGACACAAGCGGTTCCGGGGCTTACCCCTCGTTGTTCCGCGTCCAACTCGATCAACCGATTCTAACAGGCCGCACGCGATCGGTCAGCGGTTGCGATTCTCTTGCAATCATGGAACGATAAACGGCCTGAAAATCACGGAAGAAACCGCTGTCGAGCGACACTATCGCTGGAATTTCTGCGGCGGTCGAACTGTGGAAAAGATGTTGACATCGACATGCGACAAGACTTTCGCTGGCCTACCTGCAATTTTGTAGCTATCCGCGATTTAATCCAACTTCCCCAATTCCTCCCATAATCGTGTACTGGCCTTGATCCCACGATGATAATCGGCCAAACAGAACTTCTCGTTGGGACTGTGGGTGTTGTCGTCATCCAGACCCCAGCCCAAAAGCAATATATCGGCGTGCAGGGCCTCGTGAAACTTGGCAACGATGGGTATCGAGCCGCCTTCGCGCGAGTAGACCGGTGCGCGGCCAAATGCCTGTTCGAGCGCTCTCGCGGCCGCCACTACGTAGCGGCTTTCCAGGGGCACCGTCACGCCCGGCGAGCCGTGGAAGTCCAATAGTTCGACTTTCACGCCGGGCAGCGTGATTTCAGGTAGCCAGCGCTTTAGCGCGGTGGTGATCTTTTCTGGCGACTGATTCGGAACCAGACGAAAGCTGAATTTAGCGCCGGCCTTGCTTGGCAAGACCGTCTTGGCGCCATCGCCTTGATAGCCGCCCCATAAGCCGCAGACATCGTAGGTCGGCCGCGCCCAGCGGCGTTCCAAGGCCGAATAACCTTCCTCGCCAAACGCCCCGTCGACGCCAATTTCGGCGAAGTATTCGGCCTCGTCAAACGGCAAAGCGGCAAACTGCTGCCGCTCGCGTTCGGCCAACGGCACTATGTCGTCGTAGAAGCCGGGGATCTGGATCTTGCCGCGACAATCAACCATCGCGGAAAGGATCCGTGCCACTGTCGTGGCCGGATTTGTCACCGAACCGCCAAACGATCCCGAGTGCAAATCACGATTAGGCCCCGTCACGCGGATCTCGTAGTAGGCGATTCCCCGCAGCCCATAGGTTATGGCAGGAATGTCCCGACTGAATTTGCAGCCGTCGCTGATGACCACGCAATCGCACGCCAAACGGGAAACATTTGCGACAAGGTACTCCTCCGCCCCTTGACTGCCAACTTCCTCTTCGCCCTCAATCAGGAACTTCAGCCGTACTGGCAGGCGGCCATGAACCTCCAGCCATGCCTGGGCACTATTGATGTGCGTGAGCACCTGACCCTTGTCGTCGGTCGCACCGCGGGCAAAGAGATTTCCGTCGCGTTGGGTCGGCTCAAAGGGCGGGCTGATCCATAATTCCAGCGGGTCGGCCGGCTGCACATCGTAATGTCCATAGACCAGAACGGTCGGTGCTCCCGGCACCTCGGGCGATTGGGCATAGATCAGGGGATGGCCACTGGTGGGGATAATCTCGGACGAGAACCCCATCATTCGGAACTTTGTATCTACCCACTGGGCGGCGTTTTCTACGTCGTTTTTGTGGGCCGGATCGGCACTTACGCTGGGAATTCGGAGAAAATCGCACAGTTCGGCCTCAAACTGAGCTGCGTGGGCCGCTAAATACTTTTCGAGAGCTGGCATCTGTGAACCCTTTACCTTGGGGGATGATTGCATGAATAATCTGGGCTAGGAAGCACCGGTTATCAAAGTCTGTTTCAGAGGATCGTTTGACAATATAATGGCAAAAGAAAGATTAAACCGCTAGTGGACCGAAATATGACTGACCATGCCGCTGCCGCGGTTGCCGAAGAGCCGATCGAGACCGTTCTTCCCGAACACCGTAAGCACGGGAAACGCAAGACGAAGAAGCAGCCGCGCTACAACGTCGTTCTCTGGAATGACGATGACCACACTTTTGCCTATGTCATTACCATGCTCCTGGAACTGTTTGCCTACCCGGTGGAAAAGGGGTATCAGATGGCCCAGGAAGTCGACGCTCAAGGTCGAGTGATTGTTCTGACCACAACGATGGAACATGCCGAGTTGAAGCGAGATCAGATTCACGCCTACGGCAAGGACATCATGATTGCCGATTGCAAAGGATCGATGTCGGCGTCGATCGAGCCGGTGGAAGGGTAATTTTCGCTATAGCCCCCCAGCGATCGATTTGCTACACTCCGCGCGAATTATTCGCTTGCCGCTGAACAGTGCATGGGAGCACTCTTTGTTGGTGGCACGGCAATGCTTGCATGGAGTTGGCGATGATCGGAAAATGGACGTTCCGGATTGCGGCTCTGTCGCTGATGTTGAACATCCAGGCGACGGCGATCTCTTGGGCCGATACACCCTGGTCCAATCTGCTGACCACCCACCGCGTGGAGGCCGATCCGGCCAAGCCCTACACACTCAATGAAGAGCATGGGCCGTGGATCATTATTGCCTGTAGCTTCAACGGCGAGAACGCACAGAAGCAGGCACATGACCTGGCGCTGGAACTTCGCCAGCGATACCGCATGGAGGCGTTTGTCCATCGTGTGGATTTCAAGCTGGACGATCCCAACGGCAACGTGCAGCCGCTTTTTGCCTCTCCACATCGCCATGTTTACCAAATGGTCACCGAAAACCCAAAAGCCTTCCGCGACGGTTCGATCAAGGAAATCGCCGTAGTCGTGGGTAATTTCCCCGCGATCGACGATCCGGACGCTCAGAAAGCCCTGCAAAAACTGAAGTCATCTAATCCCGAATCCCTCCATGCCAATCAGGAAGATCGCAGCCTGTCTGGATGGCGGTCACTTCAGGCCGGTGTCAAGGACTCGCTGCCTCAGTTCATCGAAAGCCGCCGGCAAACCGGACCGCTCGCGCATGCCTTTATTACACGCAATCCAATGCTGCCCGAGGATTACTTCGCTCCCAAGGGGGGGGTGGACGAACTGGTCTTGAAGATCAACAAGAACGTCAAATACAGCCTCTTGGATTGCCCCGGAAAATACACGGTGCAAGTCGCCCACTTCACCGGTGAAGTCATCATCAATCAAAGTGATATCCGGGCAATCGAAACCGGCGCAAAGGCTGGCCCCGAATCGACCAATCAAGGTTTGGCCAATGCTGCCGAGAAGGCCCACGAACTTACCGAAGCCTTGCGCATCAAGGGCTACGATGCCTACGAGTTCCACGATCTGAACGCGAGCCTGGTCACGGTGGGTAGCTTTGAATCCGTCGGCACCCCGCGGCCCGACGGCAAGATCGAAATCAATCCGCAGGTGCATCGAATCATTGAGACTTTCCGTGCTCAATCGCTCGATGTACCTGGCCAACAGGGAGCGATGCAGTTGCGGTCCCTGGTGGGCATCGTCTTCGACGTTCAGCCGATTCCCGTGGAAGTGCCAAAACGCTCGATCGGCCGACAGTTGACGCAACGTCTGGACCCGACCGGCGAATAATTTGCGGGAATGATGAATGGAACTTCTGATTCTAGGCACCGGCAACCGCAAGAAGGGCCAAGAGCTTGCCCGACTGCTGGGCCACGTTGGTCCTGAACTTCGTACGTTGGCCGATTATCCGCAAGCTACCGACGTCGCGGAAGATGGCGATACGTTTGCTGCCAATGCCGCGCTGAAGGCGACGCAGCATGCCCGCCACCTGGGCCAATGGGTTTTGGCCGACGACAGCGGCCTAATGGTCGATGCCTTGGGAGGGGCACCGGGTGTGTTTTCTGCCCGTTACAGCGGTCCCGGAGCGACGGACGCCGGCAACAATCAGAAGTTACTCGATGACTTGCGCGATGTGCCGCGGGAGAAGCGTACCGCCCACTTCGTCTGTCATATATGTGTTGCCGACCCCAGCGGCGCGATACGCGGCGAAAGTGCGGCCTCGTGCCGCGGCCGGATTCTTTTCGCCTCTGGCGGCAGCCATGGTTTTGGTTACGATCCGTTCTTCGAGATCGTCGAGTATCATCGCAGTTTCGGCGAACTGAGTCCTCTGGTCAAGTCCCATCTTAGCCATCGCGCCCGAGCTGCCGTCGGCATTATTCCCCGTTTGATCGAACTGTTCGCGGGCAGGGAGTAGGATTTCATGCCGCGATTTGCCTTGTTGATTCATGATAGTCCTCGCGGTCTACACTACGACTTCTTGCTGGAAGATGGCGAAGTGCTAAAGGCATGGGCTTTGCCTCAACTGCCCGAACCTGGACTCGTAATCCCCTGCGAAGCCCTGGCCGATCATCGCTCGTTTTACCTTGATTATGAAGGTTCTATTTCTGGCGGCCGCGGCACCGTCACGCGCTGGGACCAAGGGGCCTATTTCATCGACCTGTGGACCGATGACGAAATCCATGTTGAACTTGTCGGAGCCAAACTCGCCAGCCGCGTCGAATTGTGGCGACAGGCGGATTCGCCTGAGCGGTGGAGTTTTAAGTGGTAGTGTTAGGTTGTTTTGAAGGTCAGGTTTGGCGAAGCGGGGCTTCGTCTGGTGCCTGATATCCGGAAAATCGAGGACAAGGACCAATTAGAAGCGATTCTGGACGCTATCGAATCGGGCGCCACCCTGGAAGAGTTACGCCGCATTTGGGCTTTGTGAGAGCCTCTGTCTCCCCTCGCACAAACGCAGGAGATTTTGCCGGTGGTAGGGATCCGCACTGGTACTCTATTTCGGTGCAATCTCCGTCGTGCCGGAGACGACCATCGCCCCTTCTTCGAGGAGAATCGCGTTAATGTGAATGCTCTGCTTTCGATCACCCTTGGCGGAGGCGATTTTGATCAAGGCCACGGGGTCGCTATCGGCCTGCCGCCAACGGATGTCGATGTCTAATTTTCGGGCAGCGTCGGTAATTCTATCTAGCACGCTCTTGAACGACCAGGGAATCGCACCCAGCCGGGCCTTGTGAACCCGCAGTCCGACAACATCATCCGACTCGACGAAGGCGCTGATCTGGAGTGAAACGACACCATGGAATCCGCCGCGATCGGCCTGACAAGCCATGGTGATCCCCTCGGGACCGATCTGAACGCGGGGATCGTGCATCCCCCTGGGGAGCAGCGTAGGGTGGTTTCGCGGCAGGTCGACAGCCAGCCAACCGTTGATCGTCTGCGCCTTGAAGACCTGCCGCCAGGATCCTTTGCCTTGCAACTCGTTGTGCAGCGTCGTGATCTGCTGCAGCATGAGATCGCTTTCCTCCTCCTGCAATTCCGCGGGGACGGAAATTGCTTCGGCATAGAATTCCGGCACGTGCTGCGAAGCGTGATAGAATGTATAAATCCCTGCCGCCAAGAGGCCCAGCAGCACGAATGCAATCAAAGCGAAGCGAATTTTTTTCCGCATGCTTATCCTACGAATCGCAGCAAGCCATAGTTCTTCTTTCCCTTGCGCACAACGATAATCGACTCGCTCGCCAAGTCGGCGGGAGTCAGGCGGGCATCGACACTTTCCGCACGGCGGTTGTTGACGTAGGCTCCACCCTCGCCGATCGCGCGGCGGGCTTCGCCCTTGCTCTTTGCCAAGCCGACTTCAAAGAGGGCGTCGATGAGGGTAATTTTACTGCTCGCCAGCAAAGAACGAGGCAATTCCTTGCTGGGAACGTCAGCGAAAACCTCAATAAGCTGCGTATCCGATAATTGGTTGATTTCCGCGCCAAAGAGGATTTCCGAGGCATGGAGGGCCGCAGTCAGGCCCTCGTCGCCGTGGACCAGTCGCGTGAGATCGGCAGCCAGCCGCTTCTGCGCGGCTCGCTGGCCAGGGCTGGCAGCGTGCTGATTCTCCAACTGCTCGATCTCCGTTTGAGTAAGATCGGTGAAGTATCGCAGACATCTGCCGACATCGGTGTCCTGAGTGTTGAACCAATACTGGTAGAACCTGTACGGGCTGGTTTTTTCGGCCGAGAGCCAAAGTGCCCCGGATTCGGTCTTACCCATCTTCGTGCCGTCCGATTTGGTCAGCAGCGGGCAGGTAATGCCCTGGAGTTGTACGCCGCGGATGCGTCGAGCGAGGTCGATTCCGGCCGTGATGTTGCCCCATTGGTCGCTCCCTCCGGCTTGCAATTCGCAACCGTGATGTTCGTTCAGGTGGACAAAATCGTAGGCCTGGAGCAGCATATAGCTGAACTCGGTATAGCTCAGGCCTGAGTCGGTCCGCTCAATCCTCGCTTTGACCGAGTCTTTGGCCAGCATGACATTGACTGGAAAGTGCTTGCCGATGTCGCGGAGGAATTCGAGATAGCCGAAGCGGCCCATCCAATCGTAGTTGTTCACCAGGAGGGCCGCGTTTGAACCACAGTCGAAATCGAGGAACCGGCGCAACTGTTTTTCCATGCTGGCAACATTGGCGCGGAGGACTTCGACGTTCAGGAGGTTTCGCTCTTCGCTCTTGCCACTGGGGTCGCCGATCATGCCCGTTGCCCCACCAACCAGCGCAATCGGCCGATGTCCGGCCTGCTGGAAGCGGCGGAGAAGCATGACGGCCACGAGATTTCCCACATGCATGCTGTCGGAGGTTGGGTCGAAACCGACGTAAATCGTTCGCGGCTTCTCGTTGAGCCACGCCTGGAGATTGGCACTGTCGGTGGTCTGGTGGATCAGTTCGCGCCAGCGAAGTTCAGCAACAATGTCGGACATGGGAGAGGGGGGAGAGAGGGATTGGGGACAGGAGATTTGGGATTGGGGATTGGGAGTTATTTCAGACTAAATTCATATTTTCACACGAGCGATCGGCTCTTCACCGCCATAAGTCGTCGCCGGCGAAAGGATGCGCCGGGCCGAACAATTTCGGCTTGGGCAGGGCCTTCAATACCTGTTCGGCCAGTCGCAGATCCTCCTTGGTCGTGATCTTGAGGTTGATAGGCGAACCGGGGACGACGGTCACCGCCTGGCCGATCCGCTCGACAACCTGCGCGTCGTCGGTGGCCGGAAAATTGCCTCGCTGGGCGTATGCATCCATGAGCAACTGTCGGCGAAAGACCTGTGGTGTTTGGGCTTCCCAGAGGCCGTCACGGGCAACGGTCTCTTCGATCTTGTGATCGCGGCCAACTCGCTTCAAGGTGTTAGCAACAGGGATAGCCAGAATTGCGGCCCCGGATTTCTCGGCCGCGCGAAAGACATCGTCGATCCACGCGTCGGCAAGACAGGGCCGCGCGGCGTCGTGAATGCAGACAAAATCCGCCTCGGGTTTCACGCGGGCCAAGGCGGCAGACACGGAATCGGAACGCTCGGCACCGCCCGGCACGACGTCGATGCCGAGAATGGCCACGTTGGAGCTAAACTTGAAGTTAAAGTTTTCGCGGTCCTCTGCCGCAATCACGACCAACACCTGCACGACATCTTTGCGCTGTAGAAAGCGTTCGGCAGAATGCAGCCAGACGGCACGGCCTGCCAGCGGCACGAACGGCTTCTTATAATAGTCGTCCTTGAAGCGGCTGCTGCGTCCCGCGGCGGGTAGAATTACGGCAAACTTCGCCATGCGATTTTAACAGCCAAGGATTCCTGTTTCTGGGCACAATGCGAAAAACCCCCTCTCCCGGAGGGGGAGGGGACAAAAGTTCCGACTTTCCGGATAGCCTCTAAGGCAGCGATACGGTCTCGTTTAAGGCAGCGATACGGTCTCGTTACCACTGATGGTGGCCAATCCACGGTAAACCGCTATGTCGATCTGTTCGTTAACGTAGCTTACGCTGCGATCGCACATCGCGAAGTTCGCACCGCTTTTGTGTCGGCTCATGAAACTGTAGTTGTGTTGCCAGTCGGTCGAGTTGCTTTGTGGCGGTGTTCCGGAGATGCGGCAGTTCAGGGGAATGCCGCAAGTTGCCGTCGAACCGTCGAACCAGAACCAGAGCGACCACCCACACCACTCGGGTACGGCCTCGCCGACGAGAAAAGTCTTGCTGGCTCCGTCGGTAATGTCCTGATTGGCCGTCACGGTCGGGGCACCGCCCGCAGCCGTTCCGGCACCGCGGCAGATAACGCCGTTCCCGTGATCCACGCCGTCCGGACTGGCAGGATTCCGGCCGCGCGGCCAAGTAACCGCCGGGCCGGCCGTGCCATTCACATAGGACACAACCCAGTTGCTTCCCGCACAGGCTTTGTAATTCGTAGTGGCATACAACTTACTGTTGCTGCTGTCGAGCAACTGGTTCCCGATGTAGCCGCGTTGAGTATCCGAGGGGCAAATAAAGGTGGCGACCGGAGTTTTCAGGGCCGAGAGGTTATCGATTCCAGCCGCGGAATTCTGATATCCCAGGGCGTAGAATGTGGCAGACCCGGTTATCGTCTTGACAAGTCCGGGCTGCGCAAGACTCGTTTGGTTGTAGATTGCGTTGTTGTCGAGGTTCGGCATCAGCGACGTGAGCCAGCTTACACCAATCGCACTCGTGCCAACATTGCTAGTTGGAGTGCCAGAAATGGCCGGAGTGCCTGCGTTGGCGGTTGGAACTTGCCCCCAATTTGACGGATATTTCCTTTGGCTCGTTTCGAACTGGGTGGCGGCCAAGGCAATCTGGCTGATGTTGTTCGCGCACGAGGCGCGACGCCCGCTTTCAATCGCCGCCATGACAGCCGGCAAGAGCATGCCAACCAGGATGCCGATGATCGAGATCACCACCAGCAACTCGACGAGCGTAAACCCCTGCTGGGACCGGGGAATAAATGGTTCACGCACAGCGGAATGGCTATCGACACATCGATTGGCCCCGTCCGGGAATTTGCAATTTTCAATTTGTAATTTGCAACTTGGAATTCTTATCATGACTGTGCCTCCGCGTTTTGGACTCTACAACTCCCCTAGGGTCAGCATACCGCAATATATCGCAACTGGAAAGCTCTTTCAACAAGGAATTCCCATTCCTAAACTGTCAGCCCACCAGAGTAGTCCACCGCGCCAGAGCGGGAAACCAAGCCCAAAAATCGTGGCGAGATCGATTTGCCAAGCCGCAGCCACCTTCTGCTCGGCAAGCACCCGCGCCGCCTCGGCGACCATTGGCAACAGCAGTCGCTCGCTGATCGCGGCTGGATTGGATAACTTTTTATCTTGGCTACTCGAAATTCTTAACGCGCCAGCAATTTTGCCACAAGAGGGGCTTGGTGTTCTGGCCGGATAGCTATAGAAACCGGCACCCGTCTTCATTCCAAGCTGTTCTGCCTTCACGAGTCTCACTAAGAGTTCGCTTCCGCAGGAACGCTCGCCGAAAATCTCGGCTAGCACGATACCACTCTGAAGAGCGGTGTCCAGGCCGATCTCGTCAAGAAGTTCCAGTGGTCCAAGTGGCATTCCGAACTCCACCAGGGCGGCGTCAATTTGTGGTATCGGCAGCCCCTCAGTGACCAATGCCAGTGCCTCGTTGAGGTAGGTCAACAGCAGACGATTCACGACAAAGCCAGGGCCGTCCGCAACCACTAGGGGGAGTTTCCCAAGTGTTATAGCATGTGCCACGATCACGGCCACGGTTTCTGGGCTTGTCATCGGACCTGGTATCACCTCGACCAACGGACGCAGCCGGACCGGGTGGCAAAAATGCAGTCCGCAGAATCGGCCAGGGTCGGCTAGGCCCGCAGCCAGCCGGGCGATGGGAATCGTACTGGTGTTCGTGGCCAGAATCGCACGGTCAGCTAACCGTGGTTTTATGATGGAATATAAAGACTGCTTGGCCGGCCGCTTCTCGACGATCGATTCCAGCACAAGGTCACAGCCGCCTAGATCGGCATCGTTCTGAGTGTAGGTAATTGGCTGTTGTGGCGAGGTTTGTCCCTCGCACCACTGCGCTACTGCCAACTCACCCGCTGCCGTTGCAGCGGCACGCCCCAAAGCTTTGGGGCGTGCCGCTGCAACGGCAGCGGGTGAGTTGGCAGTAGCGCAGTG
>Ga0073936_10000308_pt1 | contig 72884 bp, 47 predicted proteins | sample AliMusrvi5mmetaG_FD_87041 | JGI IMG/M metagenome (GOLD analysis project Ga0073936, IMG submission 87041) | Freshwater lake bacterial and archeal communities from Alinen Mustajarvi, Finland, to study Microbial Dark Matter (Phase II) - Alinen... | ecosystem: Environmental > Aquatic > Freshwater >... | reverse complement strand
GGCCGCGCTGACCAACGATGTCCTTAACCTGACACGGCCGCAGGGCACCAACGCCGATATCGGCGCCTATGAGGTCACCCCCGACAGCACCGCGCCGGGCCAGGTCATGGGGCTGAGCGCCACCGGCCTGTTGGACGCCATCCGGCTGGACTGGACCAACCCGTCCAGCGGGCTGGACGGCGTCATGATCGTGCGGCGGCGTGAAGTGCCCCCCACCGGCGTGCAGCCCGTTGACACCAACCAGTACCATGTCGGCGACATGCTCGGCACCGGCGGCGAGGTGGTCTACCTCGGCCCCGGCTCCTCACTCGACCCCTCAACCCCTTCGCAATGGACGGACACACCCCTGTCAAACACCAGTCACTGGTGCTATCTGGTCTTCGCCTATGACGCGGTGCCGAACTATGCGGCCGGGGTTGCCGCAGAGGCAGCGGTGCGGCTGGATGATGTGCCCCCCGGGCCGGTCACAGCCCTCCAGGCCATCGGCGGGGACCTGCAGATCACGCTTTCATGGGTGAATCCTACCGATGCAGATCTGGATGGCATACTTATTCTTGGCCGTGAAGCAGGATATCCCAGCGATCCCCCAACCAACGGTGGTTCATATGCAGCCGGCAGCACGATTGGCAACGGCACCGTGCTGGCGGTCATGCACGGCAGCCAGAAGGGCGCAACCAATTCATGGACGCACACGTTGACGAAATGGGGACAATCCTGTTTTTATTCCGTTTTCACCCTGGATGAAGTGCCCAACTATTCCGCCGGACGGCAGGCAAATGCCAGCACGCTGACACCGATGGCCACCAATCCGGCCGTCTGGCTTGAATTCAAAGACAGCACGGGGTCAACCGCAACGGATTCCAGCGGCAATGGCAATCATGGCACCCTTTTTTCCGCTGTCAGCTGGGCCGCCGCTGATGCTGGTCCCATATTGCCCGGCAACTCCAATCAGCTCAAAGCGGTATACTTCGCCGGCGAAGAATCAGCCAGCAACACCCTCACCATTTATGACAGCGCCACCATGGCGTTTGATAAAACCAAGGGCACCATCGCATTCTGGGCTAAGAGCGATTCCGCCAAAACCGAAATGACTCTGTTCAAAACCGGAAATTTTCATTCAACCGCCGGCATGGAAATCACGCGCAACAACGCAGTCGGAGGCATTTTTGCATCACCAGCCGGCTGGAATATTGCCTTCCGGGCCAATCAGAATCTCAATACGGATTGGATGCATATCGTGTTCACATGGGATGCAGCCCAACCCACGACCAACAACATGAATTTCTACATCAATGGCGAATTGGTCACCGGTGCGACCGGCCGGAACGCTTTCATACCCACCACAACAGGGACCTGGAATTTAGGCCAGGATTTCAGCGAAACCAACAAATTCCTGTACCGCGCCCTCACGGGCTGGATGGCGGACTTTGTGGTCTACCCCAACGCCATACTGCCCAGCGAAATCCGCAACATCTACCGCAATGGCGTGGGTGGCGGCAGCGCCCCGCCTCCGCCGCCGCCCACATCCGGCCTCTATTTCATCGTCAAATAAACGCCTTCTCCACCAATACAGACGCAACATTTTTGTAACATTATCATTTTAATTGTTACATTTTTGTACTATATTACCTACTTTTTCGCATATCATTAACATTTTTGTGGCTGTTTTCATGCGAAATCAACGCTGGTATGATTCGTGCTACTTATTGTATTATCAGTTTTTCGTCATCATGCAGGAGGGACACCAGGGTGAATGCAATCGGGATGTATGATCCGCAATACGAACACGACGCATGCGGGGTCGGGTTTGTCGCCAACTTGAACGGCCAGCCTTCGCACGCGATTGTCCACCGCGGGATCGAAGTGCTGATGAACCTCCTGCACCGCGGCGCCACGGGCTCCGACGCGCTGACCGGCGATGGCGCCGGTTTGCTGATCCAGATCCCCGACACATTTTTCCGCAGCGTCATGGCCGGGATGGGCATTCCGCTGCCGCCCGCCGGCACATACGGCGCGGGCATGATGTTCATGCCGCAGGACCCTGTCGCGCGCACCGCCTGCCAGAAGGCGGTGGAAACCACGGTCATCCACGAGGGAATGAACTGCCTGGGCTGGCGCACGGTCCCGGTCGACCCGTCGGCGCTGGGCGAAACGGCGCGGCGGGAGATGCCGGCGGTCATGCAGTGCTTCATTGACGGCAACGGGCTGAGCGGCCAGGCGCTGGAGCGCAAGCTCTATGTCATCCGCAAGCAATCGGAGCAGCGGGCCAGCCGCCCGCCGAACGGCGCGGACGGGTTTTATGTGGTCAGCCTCTCCTGCCGCACCATCATTTATAAAGGCATGATGATCGCGCCCCAGGTGGCGAAATTTTACCCTGAGCTCACCCGCCCCGACATGACCAGCGCCATGGCGGTGGTCCACCAGCGCTACAGCACCAACACGTTCCCCTCTTGGCCGTTGGCGCAGCCCTTCCGCTACCTGGCCCATAACGGCGAAATCAACACCCTGCGCGGCAACCGCAACTGGATGCGCGCCCGCGAAAACAATCTGGACTCGCCGCTTTTCGGCGATGACATCAAAAAAATCCTTCCGGTCATCGAGGAACAGGGCAGCGATTCCGCCAACCTGGACAATGCCCTGGAGCTGCTGACGCAGGGCGGCCGGAGCATCCATCACGCCATGATGATGCTGATGCCCCAGGCCTGGGGGCAGAAATATCCCATTGGCCCGGATCTGCGGGGTTTCTTCGAATACCATGCCGGCCTGATGGAGCCCTGGGACGGGCCGGCCGCCGTGGTGTTCAGCGATGGGCAGCACGTCGGCGCCACGCTGGACCGCAACGGCCTGCGCCCCGCCCGTTACACGGTCACCAGGGACGGGTTCATGGTCTTTGCATCGGAGGCCGGCGTGCTGGACATCCCGGCGGAAAACGTCAGCGAAAAAGGCGCGCTGCGCCCCGGCCAGATGCTGCTGGTGGATTTAACCACGGGCCGGCTGCTGCACGATCGCGAAATCAAGACGCAGCTGGCGCGCCACCAGCCCTACCGGCGATGGGTGGACGAAAACCGGATCGATATCCACGGCTTTTTCAATGCCGTGGGCGGCATCCAGCCCGACCAGAAAACCCTGCTCACCCGCCAGTTGCTGTTCGGCTACACCCGTGAAGACTGCCAGATCATCCTGGATGCCATGGCCACCAAAGGGGTCGAGCCGGTGGGGTCCATGGGGGCGGACCAGCCGCTGGCGGTGTTGTCGGAAAAACCGCAGCTGTTCTACTGGTATTTCAAGCAACTCTTCGCGCAGGTCACCAATCCGCCGATCGACCCCATCCGCGAAGAACTGGTGATGTCGTTGATGACGTTTATCGGGATCTCGGACAGCGTCCTCACCGAAACGCCGCAGCATGCGCGCCTGGTCAAGCTGAAGTACCCCATCCTCTCCAACGAGGATCTGGAACGCATCCACCAGCTGAACCTGCCGGATTTCAAGAACCACATTCTGACCATCGGGTTTGACCGGCCGGCCAGCGGCAAATCGCTGGAAACCGCGCTGGAAAATCTCTGCCAGGCGGCGGAGGCGGCCGTCCGCGCCGACGCGCGCATCCTCATCCTGAGCGACCGCCAGCTGCCGCAGGAACAGATTCCCATCCCCGCATTGCTGGCGGTGTCTGCGGTGAACCAGCATCTGGTCAGGCAGGGGCTGCGCACCCGGGCCGGGCTGCTGGTGGAGACCGGCGAAGCGCGCGAGGTGATGCATATGGCGCTGCTGGTCGGGTTCGGAGCCTCGGCCATCAACCCGTACCTCGCCTACGAAACCATCGCCGACATGATCATGAACGGCGAGTGCAGCGCAAAGATCGGCAACACCAAGGCGATTGAAAACTACATCAAGGCCTGCAACAAGGGGCTGCTGAAAATCATGTCCAAGATGGGCATCTCCACCTTGCGCAGCTACCGCAACGCCCAGGTGTTTGAAGCCGTCGGCGTCCGCCGGCAGGTCATCGATCGCTACATGCCCGGGACGGCCTCGCGCATCGAGGGCATCGGGCTGGACGAAATCGCCGCCGAAGCGGATGAACGCTGGCGGACGGCGCACATCGAAAAGCCCGCGCTGCTGCCGGCAGGCGGCCAGTACCGGTTCCGCACCGACGGCGAGCGCCACCTGTGGACCCCGGAAACGATCTCCCTGCTCCAGCAGGCCACCCGCACCGGCGACCGCGGGCTTTACCGCCGGTACGCGGAGATCATCAACCACCAGGCGGAAAAGCTGAGCACGCTGCGCGGGCTTTTCACATTCAAGGCCGCAGCCGCCATACCGGTCGAGGAGGTGGAGCCGGTCGACACCATTGTCAAACGCTTTGTCACCGGCGCCATGTCATTCGGATCGCTCAGCCGGGAAACCCACGAAACGCTGGCCATTGCCATGAACCGGCTGGACGCCCGGAGCAACAGCGGTGAAGGCGGCGAAGATCCGGCGCGCTACAAACCGCTCCCCAACGGCGACAGCACCTGTTCGGGCGTCAAACAGGTGGCCTCCGGCCGGTTCGGCGTCACGGCCGAATATCTGGTGAATGCCAGGGAATTGCAGATCAAAATCGCGCAGGGCGCCAAGCCCGGCGAAGGCGGCCAGTTGCCCGGCCACAAGGTGAACAGGGAGATTGCGCGGGTGCGGCACTCCACCCCCGGCGTGACCCTGATCTCGCCGCCGCCGCATCATGACATCTATTCCATCGAGGACATCGCCCAGCTGATCTACGACCTGAAAAACGCCAACGATGAGGCCCGCATTTCCGTCAAGCTGGTCTCGGAAGTCGGCGTCGGCACGGTGGCCGCGGGCGTGGCCAAGGCGCGGGCGGACATGATCCTGATCAGCGGCTATGACGGCGGCACGGGCGCGTCGCCCCTCTCCTCCATCAAGCACGCCGGCGCACCCTGGGAGCTGGGGCTTTCCGACACCCAGCAGACGCTCGTACTCAACGGCCTGCGCAGCCGCGTGCGGGTGCAGGCGGACGGGCAGATGAAAACCGGGCGCGATGTGGTGATTGCCGCGCTCCTGGGCGCGGAGGAATTCGGATTTGCCACCGCCCCGCTGGTGGTCTGCGGCTGCGTCATGATGCGCAAGTGCCATGACAACACCTGCCCCGTCGGCGTGGCCACGCAGGACCCGCAGCTGCGCAAGCGCTTCAGCGGGCGGCCGGAATACGTGATCAACTTCTTCCACATGATCGCGGAAGAGGTCCGTGAACACATGGCGCAGCTCGGCTTCCGCACCATGGATGAGATGATCGGCCGCAGCGACCTGCTCGACGTCGACCGGGCCATCCATTTCTGGAAGGCGCGCGGGCTGGATTTCAGCCGCGTGTTCCACCGCCCTGCGGCGCAGCCGCACGAGGTCCGCTGCACCTCAAAGCAGGATCACGGGCTGGAAAACGCGCTGGACTATCAGCTCCTGGCCGAGCTCGGCCCGGCATTTGAACAAAAGAAGCCGGTGCGGCTGAAGCATGACATCCGCAATATCCACCGCACCGTGGGGACGATCATCTCCAGCCGCATTGCGCGCCAATACGGGCACGCCGGACTGCCGACGGACACAATCACGCTGGAGCTCACCGGCGCGGCGGGGCAGAGTTTCGGCGCATTTGCCGCGCACGGCCTGACACTCATCCTGAATGGTGAAGCCAATGACTATCTCGGCAAAGGCCTGGCCGGCGGACGCATCGTGGTGCGGCCCTACCCGAAGGCCGCCTACGACCCCGCGCTGAACACCATCGCCGGCAATGTCATTCTCTACGGCGCGACGGCCGGGGAAATTTACATCAACGGCCGGGTCGGCGAGCGGTTCTGCATCCGCAACAGCGGCGCCACGGCCGTTGTGGAAGGCATCGGCGACCACGGTTGCGAGTACATGACCGGCGGGCGCGTCGTCATCCTGGGGAGCACCGGCATCAATTTCGCCGCAGGCATGAGTGGCGGGTTGGCCTATGTTTATGACGAAACCGGGATGTTCGACGGCCAGTGCAACCTGGAAATGGTTGACTTGGACATCCTGAACAGTGATAAAGATGCGGCGGAGTTGAGGCGGCTGATTGAAAACCATGTGCGCCACACCGGCAGCCCGAAAGGCGCGGCCATCCTCGCCGACTGGGAGCAGGCGCAGGACCGTTTTGTAAAGGTGTTCCCCATGGAGTACCGGCGCGTGCTGGGTCAGATGAGCCGCGATGACGAAGCCACCGAACGCGAAGCCCAGGAAAAGGAGTAACCACAATGTCGCCCGCACCACAAGAAAGCGGCATGAACAAGGAAAGAGCCTTTTTGGACATTCCCCGCCAGGAGCCCGGTTATCGTCCGGCCGAGGAGCGCATCCGGGACTACCGGGCGGTTGAACTGCTGCTCGATGAGCAGGAGGTCGTCAGGCAGGCGGCCCGCTGCATGGACTGCGGTACGCCTTTCTGCCACGGGTATGGATGCACGCTGAACAACGTCATTCCGGAGCTCAACACGCACGTCTATTACCAGCGCTGGCGGCAGGCGTTCGAGCTGCTTGAACAGAAAAATCCTTTTCCCGAGTTTACCGGGCGCATTTGCCCTGCGCTGTGCGAAGGCTCCTGCGTGGTAGGGCTGCATGGCGAGGCGGTGACCATCAGGCAGATCGAGCTGTTCGTGGCGGAAAAGGCGTTTGAGCTGGGAATCGCCGGCCCCAGGCCGCCGGCCGCGCGCGTCGGGCGCAAGATCGCCATCATTGGCGCCGGTCCCGCAGGCCTGGCCGTGGCGCACACATTGAACCGCGCCGGCTTCGACACCATGGTGTTCGACAACGCCCATCACCCGGGCGGCCTCATGCGCTATGGCATCCCCGACTTCAAGATGGAAAAACGGATCATCCAGCGCCGTGTTGACCTCATGCATGCGGAGGGCGTCCGGTTCGAAGGCGGCGTGGAGGTGGGGCGCGATATCTCCACCCGTTACCTTTGGGACCGGTTTGACGCCATTGTCCTGGCGGGCGGCGCCCGGGCGCCGCGCGATCTTGCGGTTCCCGGGCGCAGCCTGCAGGGCGTCCATCTTGCACTGGATTACCTGGTCGGGCAAAACCTCATCAATGCCGGTGAAAAAAACGATCAGCCCGCCATCACGGCCGCGGGCAAAAATGTCGTGGTGGTCGGCGGGGGTGACACGGGCGCCGATTGCGTCGGCACCGCCATACGGCAGGGCGCGAAAAGCGTCACGCAGGTCGAAATTCTGCCGCAGCCGCCGAGGGCCCGCGCCGACGGCAATCCGTGGCCGCAGTGGCCCATGACATACCGGGAGTCCAGCAGCCATAAGGAAGGCTGCAGCCGGAAATGGAACATCACCACCCATGAATTCATCGGATCCGATGGCCGCGTCACCGCCTTGAAATGCGCCGAGGTGGAATGGAAAAATGCGGGGGGCCGGCTCACCCCGGTGGAAAAACCGGGCACAGGCTTCACGCTGGAAGCGGATCTTGTCCTGCTCGCTATGGGATTTACAGGGCCTGTCAAAGGCGGTATGCTTGAACAGTTCGGAATCACATTCGACAACCGCGGCCTGCCGGTGCGGGATGCCTCCGGCATGACCCAGCAGGTCGGTGTTTTTGCCGCTGGCGACATGGCCACCGGCGCGACACTGGTTATCAAGGCAATGGCCGATGGCATTCGTGTAGCAAAAGGAGTCATGTCATGGTTGACCCAGTCGAAATAGGCGAATCTTCCTCGGCGCAGGCCGATGAAAAACCGCGTGAATCCTGCGGCGTGTTCGGCGTGTTCGGCGATCCGACCGCCGCCGCGCTGATCTACCGCGGGCTTTTCTCCATGCAGCACCGGGGCCAGGAAGGCGCCGGCATCGTCGTCTCCGACGGGCAGAACATCCAGTCCATCAAAGGCATGGGCCTGGTTGGCGAAGTGGTGGCCAAGCAGGGGATCGGCCATCTTAAAGGCCATATCGGCATCGGGCATGTCCGCTACTCCACAACCGGTTCCTCGCGCATTCAAAATGTCCAGCCCCTGGTGGCGGAGTGCGCCGACGGGCTGTGGGTCGTGGCGCACAATGGCAACCTGGTCAATGCCGACCGGCTGCGCAAAATGTACCAGGAGTCCGGATCCATCTTCCAGACCAGCACGGACAGCGAGGTCCTGATGCATCTGCTGGCGGATCCCATGTACCGCAACCGGCCGCAGCGCCTGGCGCGCGCGCTGGCGGAGTTGAAGGGCGCGTACAGCTTCCTGATCATGACCGCCCAGAGCCTCATGGCGGCACGCGATCCGAACGGCTTCAGGCCGCTGGTCATCGGCCGCCGGGGCGACTCGTGGGTGTTTGCCAGCGAGACCTGCGCGCTGAACCAGATTGGCGCGCAGTATGTGCGTGACGTGCAGCCCGGCGAACTGGTCACCGTGGATGCGGACGGCATGCGAAGTCATACCTTCTGCGAGCCCAGCGCATGCAGGTCGCAGTGTGTTTTCGAGCTGGTCTATTTTGCCCGGCCGGACAGCCAGGTTTTCGGATACACCGCGCATTCGGTGCGGCTGCAGTACGGCCTGCGCCTCGCCCAGGAACACCCGGCGGATGCGGATATCGTCATCTCCATCCCGGACAGCGGCAATTCAGCCGCCCTTGGGTTCTCACACGGCAGCGGGCTGCCGCTGGATTTCGGGTTCATCCGCAACCACTACGTCGGCCGCACTTTCATCATGCCGCATATGGACGGCCGCAAGGAAAGCGCGGACATGAAGCTGGCCGTCCTGCCGGAAGTGGTGAAAGGCAAGCGCGTGGTGGTGGTTGATGACTCCATTGTGCGCGGCACCACCGCCCGGCGGAGGGTGCGGGCCTTGAGGCAGGCCGGCGCCAGGGAGGTGCACATGCGCATCGCCTGCCCGCCGGTCAGCCATCCCTGCTTTTTCGGGATTGATTTCCCCACCCGGGAGGAACTGGTGGCCGGTCACCATGACGTGGAGGAAATCCGGAAATTTCTGGAGGCCGACACGCTCGGCTACCTCAGCATCGAGGGACTGCTCTCGCCCTTCAAGGACCCCAGCAATTTCTGCGCCGCCTGCTTCACCGGCAAATACAGCATTCCGCCCCCCGGCAAGGATGTGGATAAAAAAATGCTGGAACGTTTTGCATAATCATTAAAAAATTGATAAAGAAGGCAACCCATGGCAAAACAAGGCAAAACAACCCAGCCCACCAAGCATATTTTTGTCACCGGCGGTGTTGTCTCCTCCCTTGGCAAAGGCCTGACCGCCGCCTCGCTCGCGCTGCTGCTGGAACGCCGCGGGTACCGGGTCCGCATCCAGAAAATGGATCCTTACCTCAACGTGGATCCCGGCACCATGTCACCCTACCAGCACGGCGAAGTCTATGTGACCGTCGATGGCGCGGAAACTGACCTTGACCTGGGGCACTACGAGCGCTTCACCACCCGGCCCTGCACCCGTGAAAGCAACTACACCACCGGCAGGATCTACAGCACCGTGATCGCCCGCGAACGCGAAGGCGGATATCTGGGGAAAACCGTGCAGGTCATCCCCCACGTCACCGACGAGATTAAAACCGCCATCCGCTCCTTGGATGACGGGGAGACGGATATCATCATCACGGAAATCGGCGGCACGGCGGGCGACATCGAGTCGTTGCCGTTCCTGGAGGCCATCCGGCAGTTCCGGCTGGAGATCGGGCGCAGCAACGGTTTGTTCATGCACGTCACCCTGGTCCCCTACATCAAGGCCGCAGGCGAGCTCAAGACCAAGCCGTCGCAGCAGTCGGTGGGCATTTTGCGCAGCATCGGCATCATCCCCGACATCCTGGTCTGCCGTTGCGAGCATTCCATGAGCCGCGAGCACCGTGAGAAGCTGGCGTTGTTCTGCAATGTGGAACCCAATCTGGTGATCGAGGAAAAAGATGTGGCGAACACCATCTATGAGGTGCCGCTTGATCTGGCCAAGCAGGATGCCGATGTGTACACGCTGGAGGCGCTGGGCCTGCATGTCACCCCCATCCGGCTCGACGACTGGCGGCAGATGGTGGAAACAATCATCCACCCGCCTAACGGCACGGTGACCATCGCCGTGGTCGGGAAATATATCAGCCTGCGCGACTCCTATAAGAGCATTTATGAGTCTTTGACGCATGGCGGCATCGCCGGCGGCGTCAAGGTTGACGTCCGCATGGTGGAATCCGAAGAGCTTGAAGCGCAGGGCGCGGACGTATTCCTGAAGGGCGTGCAGGGAATTCTGGTGCCCGGCGGATTCGGCGGACGTGGCGTGGAAGGTAAAATCTCGGCCATCCGCTACGCCCGCGAAAACCGCATTCCTTTCTTCGGCATCTGCCTGGGCATGCAATGCGCGGCGATGGAATTTGCGCGTCATGTCTGTGGTTTGGATAAAGCCAACAGCACGGAATTCGATGAGCAGACCCTGCACCCGGTGATTGATCTCATGGAAAACCAGCGCAATATCGCGGCAAAAGGCGGCACCATGCGGCTGGGCGCCTATGAGTGCCGCCTGCGCGATGGCACCCGGGCGCGCGCGGCCTACGGGCAGGACTCCGTGACCGAACGGCACCGCCACCGCTACGAATTCAACAACGGTTACCGGGAAGAATTTGAAAAACGCGGCATGGTCCTCTCCGGAACCTCGCCGGATACGCAACTGGTGGAGATCATCGAGCTCAAAGATCATCCGTGGTTTGTCGGCTGCCAGTTCCATCCCGAGTTCCAGTCCACGCCGTTGAAGGTCCATCCGCTGTTCCGTGAATTCATTGCCGCCGCCATAAAATACAGGTCGGGCGCATAGGAGACGGCATGCCCAAACGCACGGACATCAAAAAAATCATGCTGATCGGTTCCGGCCCCATCGTGATCGGCCAGGGCTGTGAATTTGACTATTCCGGCGTGCAGGCCTGCAAATCGCTCCGCGAAGAAGGCTACGAAATCGTGCTGGTGAACTCAAATCCCGCCACGATCATGACCGATCCCGAATTTGCCGACCGCACCTACATCGAGCCGCTCACCGTTGAATTCCTCACGGAAATCATCCGCCGCGAACGGCCGGACGCGCTTCTGCCCACACTCGGAGGGCAGACCGCGCTGAACCTGGCCATCGAGCTCCATCAGGCCGGCGTGCTGGAGCGCTATGGCGTGGAGATGATCGGCGCCAGGCCCGAGGTGATCCACAAGGCGGAAGATCGCGGGCTTTTCAAAAAGGCCATGCAGAAAATCGGCCTGGATCTGCCGCGCAGCGCCTCCGCGCACACGCTGGATGAGGCCCTCAAAATCCGCGATGATTTCGGCATCTATCCCCTCGTGATCCGGCCCGGCTTCACGCTGGGCGGCACCGGCGGAGGCATCGCACGCAACGATGGGGACTATGAGACCATTGTGAAGCGTGGCCTGTTCTACAGCCCGACCTCTGAAGTGCTGATCGAGGAGTCCATCGAGGGCTGGAAGGAGTTCGAGCTTGAAGTGATGCGGGACCGCAAGGACAACTGCGTCATCATCTGCTCGATCGAAAACGTGGATCCCATGGGGGTCCACACCGGCGACAGCATCACGGTGGCGCCGGCGCTGACCCTGACCGACCGCGAATACCAGAAGATGCGCGACGCCGCCATTGCGGTCATGCGCGAAATCGGCGTGACCACCGGCGGGTCAAATGTGCAGTTTGCGCTGAATCCAGCCGATGGCCGCATGGTCATCATTGAAATGAACCCGCGCGTGTCACGCTCCTCCGCGCTGGCCTCCAAGGCCACCGGGTTCCCCATTGCCAAGATTGCCGCCAAGCTGGCGGTCGGATACACGCTGGATGAGATCCGCAATGATATCACCCGGGAGACCCCGGCCTGTTTTGAACCGTCCATCGACTATATCGTCACCAAAATTCCGCGTTTCGCCTTTGAAAAATTCGCGGGCGCCGACGACCGGCTTGGCACGCAGATGAAGTCGGTCGGCGAGGCCATGAGCATCGGCAAAACATTCAAGCAGTCTTTCCAGAAGGCCCTGCGCTCGCTGGAAACCGGCCGCGCCGGATTCGGCGCCGACGGCAAGGACGGCAGGTACGAAGGGTTACAGGATGAAGCGCTGGCCGATGAGCTGCGCAAACCCAGCGCCCAGCGCATCTTTGCCATACGCGCCGCATTCAAGCGGGGCTGGAGCATTGACAGAGTCCACGGCCTGTGCCGGGTTGACCCGTGGTTCCTGCGTGAGTTTGAAGAGCTGGCGGCCTACGAGGGCGAGATTTCCTCTGCCGGGAGCCTTGCAGCCTTGCAAAAGGATGCGGCGCTTTTCCAGCAGGCCAAGGAATTCGGCTATTCAGACCGCCAGATCGCCTGGCTGCTCGGCGCCACCGAGGCGGAAGTCCGCGCCGCCCGCGGCGCATGCGGCATCCAGCCGGTCTACGGCCTGGTGGACACCTGCGCCGCCGAATTTGCCGCCTTCACGCCTTATTTCTACTCGACCTACACCCCGGCCGGATGCCGGGAGGCCTACCGCTCGCCATCCAGGACAGATGACGGCCGGCGCAAGGTGATGATCATCGGCGGCGGCCCCAACCGGATCGGTCAGGGCATTGAGTTTGATTACTGCTGCGTGCATGCGGCATTCGCCCTGCATGATGCCGGGTTTGAAACCATCATGGTCAACAGCAATCCGGAAACGGTTTCGACCGATTACGACACCAGCGACAAGCTTTATTTCGAGCCGCTGACGCTCGAAGATGTCCTGCAGATTTACCAGCGCGAGCAATGCTGGGGCGCCATTGTCCAGTTTGGCGGCCAGACGCCGCTCAATCTCGCCAGGGCTTTGGAGCAGAACGGCGTCAACATCATCGGCACCAAGCCGGAAATGATTGATGTGGCCGAAGACCGCAAGCGGTTTGCTGAACTGATTGAGCAGTTGAAGATCAGGCAGCCGCCCAACGGCATCGCCACGACCGTGGATCAGGCTGAAAAGATCGCGGAGCGCCTCGGCTACCCGGTCCTGATGCGGCCCTCCTTTGTGCTGGGCGGCCGCGCCATGGTCATCGTGTACGACACGGCGATGCTGCGCAAATATATGCACGAGGCGGTCGAAGTCTCCGACAGCCGGCCGGTCCTGATTGACCACTACCTCGAAAACGCCGTGGAGGTCGATGTGGATTGCCTCTCCGACGGCCAGACCATTGTCATCGGCGGCATCATGGAGCACGTTGAGCTGGCCGGCATCCATTCCGGCGACAGCGCCTGCACGCTTCCGGCGCCCACGCTTTCGGCAAAAGTCCAGGAGACCATCCGGCAGCACACCATGGCCATGGCCCGCGCGCTGAAGGTTTGCGGCCTGATGAACGTGCAGTACGCCGTGAAGGATGAAACGGTCTATGTGCTTGAAGTCAACCCGCGCGCGTCGCGTACGGTTCCTTTTGTCAGCAAGGCCATCGGCGTCCCGCTCGCTAAAATCGCCGCGCTATGCATGGCGGGCTTCAAGCTGAAAGATCTCGGCTTCACATCCGAGATACGGCCCCGCCATTTTGCGGTCAAGGAGGCGGTCTTCCCCTTCTCGCGCTTCCCCGGCGTGGATGTGGTGCTCAGCCCGGAAATGAAATCGACCGGCGAGGTGATGGGCATTGATTCCAATAACGGCATGGCGTTCCTCAAAAGCCAGGTGGCGGCAGGCAACCGCATCCCGCAAAGCGGCAATGTCTTCCTGAGCGTGCGCGACGAGGATAAAACATCGACCCTCCCGCTGGCCCGGCAGCTGGTGGATATGGGCTTCACCATCCATGCGACGCTCGGCACCAGCACGATGTTGCGCGACAACGGCATCCGCAGCCAGGCGGTTTTCCGCATCTCCAAGGGCCGCCCGAACGTCATTGACCTGATTGAGGAGAAGAATATCTCGTGGATTGTCAACACGCCTTCCCGCGGCGCGGCCCCGGCGGCGGATGAACAGCGCATGCGTTCGCACGCGGTCATCCGCAGCATTCCCATCACCACCACCATCGACGGCATGAAAGCCGCCATCCTCGGCCTGGAGGCGTTGCGCAAGATGAACCGCATGGAAGTATGCAGCCTGCAGGAGTTCCACCGCCACAGCCCAAAACTGAATCTGCCCGGCGCCGCTTCACCCGTCAAGGGCAAGGAGTTTTAATTATGGCCGCAACCGCCACACATAAATGGAAAGAGCAGCGCGACAGGCCGGCCTATCTTGCGCTGGAAGACGGCACGGTTTTGCACGGCTGGTCGGTGGGTGCCGCCGGCGACGCCTTCGGGGAGGTCGTCTTCAATACAGGGATGAGCGGCTATCAGGAAATCCTGAGCGACCCGTCCTATAGCGGGCAGTTTGTCGCCATGACCGCGCCGGAAATCGGCAATATCGGCATCAATCAGGCCGACATGGAATCACGCCGGTTTTTTGCCAGCGGGTTCATCGTCCATGCCATGAAAGAGCCCAGCAACTGGCGCTCTGAAATGACGTTGCAGCATGCACTGGTCCAGCAGGGTGTTCCGGCGCTGGCCGGCATTGATACGCGGGCCCTCACCCTGCGGTTGCGCGAGAAAGGCACCCTGAAGGGCTTTATGTGCACCACCGGGAGCGTCTCACCTGAAGACGCGGTGGGCAGAGCGCAGGCATGGTGTGGCTTGGACGGCCAGGACTATGCGGCCAAAGTTTCCTGTGCCGAACCCTTTGATTGGGATCCCGACGACCGGCTGACGTGCTCTTTTGGGATCGCCGACAGCCTGCCGCCAGCTGATCTCAAAGTGGTTGCTTATGATTTCGGCATCAAATGGAACATCCTGCGCGGGTTGCGCCGCAGCGGCATGCGTGTGACCGTTGTGCCCGCGAAAACATCCGCCGGCGAGGTGCTGGCCATGAAGCCGGATGGTGTATTCCTTTCCAACGGACCGGCCGACCCGGCTGCGGTCACTTATGCGATTGATGCGGCGCGCGCCATGATCGGCAAAGTGCCCATGATGGGGATTTGCCTGGGGCACCAGCTGCTGGGTCTGGCCTTCGGAGGCAAGACCTATCGTCTTAAATTCGGGCATCACGGGTGCAACCATCCGGTGCAGGATTTGACCACCGGCAAAGTTGAAATCACCTCGCAGAACCATAACTTTGCCGTGGACCCCGGTTCGCTGGATGCCACCGCAATTGAAATTACCCACCGCAATCTGAACGATGGCACGGTGGAAGGGCTGAGGCACCGGCATGCGCCGGTGTTCTGTGTCCAGTACCACCCTGAAGCGGCCCCCGGGCCACATGACCCGTTTTACTTGTTTGAGCGCTTCCGGCAATTGATCCACCAATCCTGATGGAAAGGAAAAAACAACGGACAATTGCGGATGTGATGTTTACGCGGCAACAAAATAGTAATAACAAACAAAGTCGGCTACAATTTTGTAGGTCATTACGATATGAAAATCGCACTGATACAATTTAATGCGACGGTGGGCGCCATAAAGGACAATGCCGACCGCATCATCATGCAGGCGGCCGGGGCGCATGCGCTGGGGCATGATTTGATCGTTTTCCCCGAGTTGTCGCTTTGCGGATATCCGCCGGATGATCTCATTCTAAGTCCGGCGTTCATCGGCGCCAACGGTGCACAGCTTGCGCGGCTGTCAAAAGAGCTGCCGGCCGACGCCCTGGTCATCGTCGGCGCCCCCCTGTGCGAAAAGAACCGTGTCTTCAACGCGGCGATTGCGTTCCACAAGGGGCAACCGCTGGCCGTTGCCAGAAAGATCTTGCTGCCGAACTATGGCGTGTTTGACGAAAAACGTCTGTTTGCGCCCGGTCGCAAGCCCACCGTGCTCAAGTGGCAGGGCCTGACGCTTGGCATCCATATATGTGAGGACTCCTGGCAGACAGACGGGCCTTCATTTGCCGGGCTGGACCAGGCGGGGCTGGATTTGTTGATCAATATTTCCGCATCCCCTTATCATCAGGGGAAAATACGCGAGCGCGAGGAAATCCTCCGGCAAGCCTCGGCCCACGTGCATGCGCCGGTGTTATACACCAACATCGTGGGCGGGCAGGACGAGCTGGTTTTCGATGGCGGCAGCATGGCCATCGCGCCGGACGGCTCCATCCTTGGCCGCGCAAAGATGTTTGCCGAAGACCGCCTGAGCTTTGCATATGAGGCCCATCTGTGCGCGGCCCGGATGGAGCCCTGCCCCGATGCGGTGGGCGAAGTCTATGAAGCCCTCAAGCTGGCCATTCGTGATTATGTCGGAAAAAACCGCTTTAATGGCGCGCTCGTGGCGCTCAGCGGCGGCATTGATTCCGCGCTGGTTGCCGCCATCACGGTGGACGCCATCGGCGCAGATCGCGTCCACGGCGTGACGCTGCCCTCCCCCTACTCGTCATCCGCCACCCACGGCGACGCCCTGGATTTGGCACGGCGGCTGGGCATGGACTGCCTTGATCTTTCCATCCGGGAGATTTTCGAAAGCTATCTGAAGGCATTCAAGGCCGCATGGCCAGATCCGAATGCGGGCGTGACGGAAGAAAACTTGCAGGCGCGCATCCGCGGGACGCTGGTCATGGCGCTTTCCAACCAGCACGGATGGCTGGTTATTTCCACCGGCAACAAAAGCGAGATCGCCACCGGCTACTGCACGCTATATGGCGATATGTGCGGCGGGTTCGCGCTGATCAAGGACGTGCCCAAAACCCTGGTCTTTGAGCTGGCCAAATGGCGCAATGACCGGGGGCCTGAACCGGTCATTCCGCCCAGCACCATCTCGCGGCCGCCCAGCGCTGAATTGCGGCCCGATCAGAAAGACACCGATTCCCTGCCGCCTTATGATCTCCTCGATCCGATCCTGGAGCTGTATGTCGAGCAGAATCGGCCGGCAAAGGAGATTATCGCAGCAGGTTATGACAGCGAAACGGTGCGGCGGATCATCCGCCTGGTGGACCGCAATGAGTACAAACGCCGGCAGGCCGCGCCCGGGGTGAAGATCACGCCGAAAGCGTTTGGGCGTGACCGCCGCATCCCCATCACCAACCAGTTTGACGCATCATCCAATCCGGTTTAGAACACAAAGGAGCCTGACATGCCCAAGGAATCGACGGGACGGAATATCAAGGAAATCGAGCTGCTCTATCAGGTCAGCTGCCTGCTGGATGAAAGCCTCAACCTGCGCGAGGTGGTGAGCCCGGTGCTCGAGGCGCTGACCAAATACATGGAGATGCAGTACGCCACCCTCACCCTGCTCAACCGCAAGACGGGCGAAATCGGCATTGAAGCCGCCCATGGCCTTTCACCTCAGCAGGCTCGCAAAGGCCGCTACCGGCTGGGCGAAGGCGTCACCGGCCGCGTCGTGCTCACCGGCAAGCCTGCGGTTATCCCGCGCACCAGCGAATCCAAGGAGTTTTTGGACCGGACCGGCCGCGGCAAGCACGCGGAAACCTCGTTTGTCTGCGTCCCCATCACCGTGGGCAAGGAGGTGGTTGGCGCGCTCAGCGTGGATCAGGTATACAGTCCTGAGGAAAATCTGAATGATGATGTGCGGCTGCTGGAAATCATTGCCTCGATGATTGCCCAGGCCGTCAAGCTGCGGCAGCAGGCGCAGGAGGAGCGCGAACGGCTGGAGGAGGAGAACGAGCGGCTCAAAAACGAGCTCAAGGACCGTTTCCGCCCGACCAATATCATCGGCAACTCCCGTGAGATGCAGGGGGTTTATGATCAGATCGCGCAGATCGCGAAAAGCCCGTCCACGATCCTGATCATGGGTGAAACAGGCACCGGCAAGGAGCTGGTGGCCCAGGCCATTCACTACAACAGCGACCGTGCTGACCGGCCCTTCATCAAGGTGAACTGCGCCTCTCTGCCTGAATCCCTGATCGAAAGCGAGCTGTTCGGCCATGAAAAAGGCGCGTTCACCGGTGCGGTCGGTGAGCGCAAGGGCCGTTTTGAGCTGGCGGATGGCGGCACTATTTTTCTCGATGAAATCGCCGAGATTTCGCCGCAGATCCAGATCAAGTTACTGCGGGTGCTGCAGGAGCGTGAATTCGAGCGGGTGGGCGGCACCCGGACAATCCATATTCATGTGCGGGTCATCGCCGCGACCAACCGCGACCTGACACAGCTGGTGAAAGACGGGAAATTCCGCGAAGATCTTTTTTACCGGCTGCATGTGTTCCCCATCTACATGCCGTCTTTGCGCAAGCGCAAGGCCGATATTGCCCTGCTGGCTGACCACTTCCTTGAGAAATACTCCAAAGTCACCGGCAAGCAGGTGCGGCGCCTGTCCAGCGCGGTCATCGATATGCTGATGAGCTATCACTGGCCGGGCAATGTGCGCGAGCTGGAAAACTGTATTGAACGTGCCGTGCTGATTGCCGAGGGCGATGTGATCTACCCCCGCCATCTGCCGCCCACGCTTCAGACGGCGGAAGCCACCGGCACGCCGATTCAGGGGGATCTCAAGACGCAGGTCATGGCCTACGAACGCGACCTGATCACCGATGCATTGAAGTCCGCCCGCGGCAATATGGCTTCCGCGGCCCGGGCCCTGGGCACCACCCAGCGCATCATTGGTTATAAGATAAGATGTTTCGGCATCGACCCCAAGCGGTATTCAGGCTGAGGCGGGCGGAAAAACAAAGCCCCTGCGCATGGCCGCGCCATGCGCAGGGGCTGATCAGCACACCAGATCGACTACCACTCGAACGCCACATCGCTTAAACGGTGGCGGATCTCCTGCATGATTTTCTTCTCTTCGGTCGCGTTTTTGGCGATGAAGGTCACGGAAAACCGGACGTAGTGGCCCACATCATCCCACGGCACGGTGGAAATCAGTTTCTCGCGGATCAGCCACTGTGAAAAATCTTCCGCCGTCTCGAAGCGCGCCGCGCCTTTTACGCCGGATGGAATGCGCACATAGAGATAGAATGAGGCGCGCGGCTTGGCGGCTTGGAAGCCCAATGCGCCGAGTGTTTTAACCAGCAGATCATGGCGCCTTGAATATTTTCGCGCTGTCTTCGCGGTGATCTCCGGATGCTCCAGCGCAAAGGCGCCGGCCATCTGGATGGCCTTGAACTGGCCCGAATCGTTGTTGTCCTTCACCGCGCCAAATACTTTGACAATCAGGTCATTGCCCGCGACAAATCCCAGCCGCCAGCCGGTCATGTTGAAAGCTTTGGAAAGCGAATGGACCTCCACCCCCACATCCTTGGCGCCGGGCACGGACAGGAACGACAGGGGCTTTTCACCGTCAAACGTCAGCGCCCCATAGGCACAGTCCTGGATGACGATGACATGGTTGGCCTTGGCGAAAGCCACCACGTGTTCAAAAAACTCGCGGGTCGCCGCCGCGCCCGTCGGATTATTCGGATAGTTGATGTAAAGCAGCTTCGCCCGGCGGCAGATATCCGCAGGGATCGCGCCCAGATTGGGCAGATACCGGTTGGCCTCCAGCAGCGGCAGGGGATAGACCTCGCCGCCCAGCCAGTTGGTCATGGTGCCGGTGATCGGATAGCCCGGGACGGTCATCAGCGTGACATCGCCGGGATTGATGAAGGCCTGCGCCAGCATGGCCAATGCCGGTTTGGACCCGATCGCATGCATGATTTCAGACTGCGGATTCAAATCCCGCACGCCATAAACCCTCGACATGTAGTCGGCCGCCGCATCCTTGAAGGCCTGTACGCCGTTGTCGGCATAGTCGCGGTTTTCCCACTTGCGCGCCTCGAAATGCAGCTGCCGGACGACTTTTGGGTCCGCCATCCAGTCAGGCTCACCCACTCCCATGTCAATCAGTGTCTGGCCGGGATGGTTGGCCATGGCTTCGCGCTTGGCGCGTTTGATTTTTTCAAACTTGTACAGCACGGTTTCCTTGCCGAACCGGCTGCCGCCGATGCGTTCGGCAATCAAATTCTGGATATACGAGTCGCTCATGTTTCCCCTGTGCCCCCTGCCCTTATTTTTTCAGCCAGACCCCGTCAAACACAAATTCCGCCGGCCCGGTCATATACACATGCCCGTCTGCCTTGCGCCATTCAATCTGCAGCACGCCCCCGGGGACTTTGACATCCACTTTGCGGCCGGTCAGCCCGTTCAAGACACACGCCACAACCGTTGCGCAGGCGCCTGTGCCGCAGGCCAGCGTCTCGCCGGCGCCGCGCTCCCACACCCGCATCCGCACCGTGCGGGGCCCGAGCACCTCGCAAAACTCGATATTGCACCGCCGCGGAAAAACCGCCGCGTATTCCAGCTCGGGGCCTTTTTCAAGGACCGGCGCGCACGCCACATCCGGGACAAAAGTCACGGCATGCGGATTCCCCATGGAAACGCAGGTGAACGCAAAAGCACCGATCCGCACATGGTTGCTGTCCGCCACCACCGGAATCCGCTCCGGCTCCAGGACCGGAATCCCCATATCCACCGTGGCGGCCGCCACTTTTTTCTGCCGCAGGGTCAGCCACACCGGTTTGACGCCGCAGCGCGTCTCAACCCGCAAAGGATTGGCCTTCAGATTCCAGCGTTCATGCACATAACGTGCCACGCACCGGATGGCATTCCCGCACATTTCCGCCTCGGACCCGTCTGCGTTGAACATCCGCATGCGGCAGTCCGCCGCGGATGACGGAAGGATGAGCACAATGCCATCAGAGCCCACGCCAAAATGGCGGTCCGACATGGCGATGGCCAGATTGCCGGGGTTTGGAACACGCATATCCCGCCCGTCGAGATAGACGTAATCGTTGCCCAGGCCATGCATTTTTGTGAAATTCACCATGCCGCGATACCTTCCGCCTCCGCTGCTTGAGTTAAACGCTCAGAAAAAACATATCGGCATACGTTGCCAGAGGCCAGAGCTGCGCCGGCACCACGGCCTCAAGATCATCCACCGCCTTGCGCAGCTTGCGCATGGCCTCCAGGTTTTTGGCCGCATCGTGCGCCGCCGCCGTTTTTTCGATGCCGGCAATCGCCGCCAGGAGCGCCTCGGTTTTGCCGCCGACATCCTTTAGCGTTTTCTTCAGGCCGGGATGTGAAACACCCTTGGCCGCAGCCAGCGTGGCGGCGGTTTCCCGTTCGCAGGCCAGCGCCGCCGGCAGGATCAGGGTTTTGGCGAGCGTCAGTGCGCAGCCGGCTTCCAGCGCCACCGTTTGCTCATAGGCATGCATGTAGACCTCATAGCGCGAAAGCACCTCGCGCTCCGAAAGCACGCTGTACTTTTCAAACAGGGCCACGCTTTTCTTGTCAACAAGCACTTTTAAGGCTTCCGGCGTCGTCGTCAGGTTCGGCAGTCCGCGGCGGGCGGCTTCTTTTTTCCATTCCTCGCTGTAGTTGTCGCCGTCAAAAAGAATGCGCCGGTGCTGGCGGACGATCGTCTGCAGGATCTTTTGCAGCGTCGTGTTGAAATCGCGCCCTTTCTTGACTTCGGATTCCAGCTCGGCGCAGATCTCGTCGATCGCCCAGGCCACGATCGTGTTCAGCACCACATTGGCCGCCGCGCAGCTCTGGTTTGACCCCACGGCACGGAATTCAAACTTGTTTCCGGTGAACGCCATGGGCGATGTCCGGTTGCGGTCCGTCGTGTCCCGTGGAAGTTTCGGCAGCGAGGACACGCCGATTTCGATATGGCCGAATTCCTTGGAAGTGCGGGCCCCGCCGCCTTTCTCGATCTGCGCCACAATGTCCGAAAGCTGGTCGCCGAGGAAGATGGAGATGATCGCCGGCGGCGCCTCGTTCGCACCTAGGCGATGGTCGTTGCCGGCCGATGCCACCGCCATGCGCAGCAGCGCGGCATGCGTGTCCACCGCCTTCATGATGGCGCAGATCATGGTCAGAAACTTCGCATTGTCATGCGGGGTGGACCCCGGGCTCAGCCAGTTCTTGCCATCCGGCCCGCACACCGACCAGTTGTTGTGCTTGCCGGAGCCGTTCACGCCCGCAAACGGCTTCTCGTGCAGCAGGCAGACAAACCCGTGGCGGGTGCCCACTTCGCGCAGGACCTGCATGGTGATCATGTTGTGATCCACCGCCAGATTCTGCTCCTCGAATACCGGCGCAATTTCAAACTGGGCCGGGCTCACCTCGTTGTGGCGCGTCTTGGCAGGCACGCCCAGCTTCCACAGCTCGCGGTCCACTTCAGCCATGAACGCCAGGACGCGCGGCTTGATGTGTCCGAAGTAGTGGTCTTCCATCTGCTGGTGGCGCGCCGGCCGCCGACCGAACAGCGTGCGGCCGGTCTGCACGATGTCGGGGCGTTTCGCATAAAACTTCAGGTCCACGAGGAAGTACTCCTGTTCCGGGCCCAGCGTGCAGAACGGCCGTTCCGTGGTGGGGACGCCGAACAGCTTGGCCATGCGCACCAGTTGCTTGACAATGGCGGCCTGTGACCGCAGCAGGGGCGTCTTCTTGTCCAGCGCCTCGCCATGGTAGCCGCAGAACACGGTGGGGATGCAGAGCACCGCCGTGCCGTTGGGCCCTTCCTTGATAAACGCCGGGCTGGTGGGGTCCCATGCCGTATAGCCGCGGGCTTCAAAAGTCGCGCGCAGTCCGCCGGAGGGGAAGCTGGAGGCATCCGGTTCGCCTTGCGTCAGCTCCTTGCCGGAAAATTGTATCAGCACGCCGCCCTCATGGTCCGGCTGGAAGAACGAATCATGCTTTTCCGCCGTGGCGCCGGTCAGGGGCTGGAACCAGTGCGTGAAGTGTGTGGCGCCCTTTTCCACCGCCCAGGTCTTCATGGCGTCCGCCACTTCATTGGCAATCGAGGCGTCAAGCGTCTCGCCGCGCAGGATCGTGGAAACCAGCGACAGGTAGGCGGTCTCCGACATGTAATTGCGCATCGTCTTGATGTTGAAAACATTCGAGCCGAAGTGCACCGACATTGCCATCTCTTCTTTTTTACTCATATTGACACCCCATTCATTGATTAGGACACTTATTCCGAAATCCTCGCAGTTGCACCTTAATCCGGTCGAAAATCAAACAGCATCTCTTGTGCCAAACTGAAAACCCAACGACCGTTTCCATCATAAAGAGTCTTAAGGATCAGCATGTTACATAGCCGGACACCCGTTGGCAACATTTGCTTTATGATAACAATAAATACATTTTTGTATAAATCATGCCTTGTAAGCGACATTTTTGAAACAGTCCGACGCATTTGCTTGCCATCCGGACACTGTATGCCATGCTTGCAGTTGATTTTCAGGTGTCAGCTTTCCGCTGGCGGTTGAAACACACATCACATCACGCCGCGGACGTGCGCGCCAGGAACTTGATGAGCTCTGCCGCCATGACCTTGTGATACGGCGGATCCATATGGCACTCGTCCAGGCATAAAAACTGCGGGCGCCATGGATGATTTTCCAGCGTCTTCTTTACTTCGACAATGGAGGCCCCGGCCTGCCTCGCCCGCTCCGGAACTTCGGCCGGATAACGGCTGAGCGGATATCCATCCGCCGACAAGGCGTCAAAGAAATACACACGCGACCCAATGCCGCGTAACTGCCGGACGATATCCTGCAGGATCTGGCAGTGCTCCTTGGTATCCACAACCATGACGATGATGGTGTCGGTTGGCCTTGATTCCAGCACACGGTCCACCAGCTTCAGCTCCACCGCCTTGCGCGGGGTCATGCTGCCGGCATGCACACGCGTCACCGTGAAACCGGGATTCCATCGCGCCAGGAGCGTGAAGGCCATGTCGGTGAAGCTGGCGTGGCTGGCCCAGTGCGCGGACATGGTGAAGGAATGGCCCAGCACCGTGAAGCGTCGTGGCGGCCATTTGCGCACACGGTCGGCGCAGGCCGCCACCTCGGGCCATCCGGCCAGTTCATCCGCATACTGCTCCGCCGTGACTTTTCCGGTATGCCTTTCGCCGAGATTTTTGATTTTCCGCGACACCAGCTGCCAGGAATGCAGCGAGGTGTCAACCGGCGCCGCGCAGCATGCGACGGCGAGGATCTCCGCCATGGCGATGAAATCGGCGGTGTCGTACGCAAGGCCGATTTCATCCAGGAACACCGGCAGCTTCAATGCGATGTAAATTTTAAACAGCGCCGGCAGCACGGTGCCGTCGCGCTCCACTTCAAGGACCAGCTGGTACAGGCTGGCCAGGGCGCGGATGCCGACAAGTTCCGCCTGTGGCGCACGCGCGCGCAACAGTGCGGTCACACGCGAGACCGGCAGCGATTCGGCCAGCGGCGCAGGTTTTGCCAGCAGTGCGCCGACCGCACGGCCAACCGCCGGTTCGGCCACATCACCCTGTGCCACCCAGCGGGCGATGCCGTCGGCCCCGGCAGCCACAAGCGTGTCAAACTCCTGCAACAATGCGTCACGTGCTTCAGCAGCTAGGCCGGCATCCGAAAATGCATCGGCATCACCTGGTTTGCCTCTCAACCGCGGATTCACCTGATACAGGTGAATCGCTTGAATGAACGCCTCCACCACCTGCCCGCGTCGGTCCTGAATGGTCTGGCTCATAAATAAACACATCCCCCGCATTAACCACCATAGGTCGGCCGGTAATAACCCTGTTCCGCCGTGCGCCAGTACTTGAGCATGATGTCCACCTTGCGCTCAAGATGCTCCAGCAGATTCGGCTCGAGAATAAGTGAGCCTGCAAATGACGGGTGGCGCGCCGTATAGAACAGCGGCACCGGCGACTGCTTCATGAGGTCGATCAATTCCGTGACATTGTCCAGCTCCCAGCGCAGGGCGCGGTTCAGGAACCACAGGCCCTGCGAGCCGAAATTGCCTTTGGGCATTGACGGTCGCATCAGCTCATCGGTGGCGGTCCGCTTGGGCATCCGCTGGTTCTCCTCGTCGCGCAGGTAGATCAGCGTGCCCACCTGCAGGTAATGGCGGATGGTCAGGAAAAGCGAACGCGACGCACGCACGCGGTACGAATCTGCCAGCAGCAGTTCCTTGGCATCGCTGTCATCGGCTTTGTCCGATGCGTTTTTCAGCTTGGCGGCGGCGGCGGCCAGCGTTCCTTCGACGCTGTCCAGAATGCAGCACAGGCGCGAAGCCTCGTCCCAGTTGTTGGCGATGCGATAGCCTGACCGGTTCAGATAATCCATCCAGGCATCAGGGTGGCAGTTCCTGGACTGGTAGACGTACGGCAGCCAGTAGGCCTTCTCATCCTCGCTCAAAAGCTCCTGATGCGCGACCAGCGGCCGTGTCATCCAGCGCATGGTCACCGGCCCGCCCATGGCATCCATGTGGCTCATGCCGGCCATGATATCCGCCCGCTGCAGGATATGCCAGGCATCCACCACGTCGTCGGTCACTTCGTCGCCATAAAGGTCGGCGGCAATGGCCCGCAGCACGGTCATCTTCTGGTATTCAGTGGAAGCCGGCGGCAGGCGGCAGGCAGTCTTGAAGGCCCGGAAGAATTCAGGGCAATTGCCGCCTGCGTTGAACTGCCTGGCCTTGGCCGTCCGGACCGCCGCCGCCGCACCCAGCACGGAGAACGGTGCGGGATACTGGTCAATGACCGGCGCCGGCATCCAGATGCCGCCCCCCCACCCGCCGCAACCCAGCAGCGAGCATTCCGCCTCATGCTCGCCCGGGCATCGGCCGTTGACGCCGATGCCGGGTTTCATGGAGCGCAGGATCAGGTGCACCTCGTCATCCACAAACCAGTTGTAGACATTGGTGAAAAACTTGGCGTCCGAGCCGGTCGCCGCCGCGCTCTGCCTCATGGCCATGAGGAAATCCGCCACCCGGTTGCCCATGTCGCGGTTCTCATAGCCGGTCGGGCCGTTGACCCCGCTGTAGGCCCGTTTTTCCCACGGATACAGCGCGCCGGAATCATTGGTGTTGAAGGTGAAGAATTCGATCAGCGGGCATTGCCTGAGGATTTCCTGGATGGCCAGCCCGTAGGCCTTCCGCACTTCCGGATGGTCGGTGTTCGGCGCGAAATACATGCCGGTGGTGCGCAGGCAGTTGTCGGCGCGCGAGCCGCGCCACTGCGGATGTTTGCGGTACACCTTGTCATTCAGCCAGTGCGGCTCCGTGCCGTAATAGGCGGCTTTCAGGCCGAGCTTCTTGACGATCCTGTGCTTGGCCTTCATGAATTCCATCTGCCGCTTCACCCAGGCCGCGGGGAAGGCGTCTTCCATGCCCGGCGGCAGGGCGTGCTTGAACACGCACGGCAGGATCGCCGCCCACTCGGTCCAGGGGCTGTCTTTTTCTTCGCCCTGGAACGGGGTCCGTTCCGACAGGTCGGAAATGAAGACATGCGTGAATCCTGCATCTTTTGCCGACGCCGCCAGCTGCTCAAACTCCTTCAGGTCGTGCGTGCGGGGGCTGAACAACAGGCTCTTCCCTTCAAACATGGGGGCTCCTTATCTGTCGGTTGGCCATCCGGTCTACCGCTTGCCGTAGGTGGTCAGGTCGATGACCTTGCCGGTGCGCGCGGATTCCTGCATGGCGATGCAGACTCGCAACGATTCGAGCGAACTGCGCAGATCCGCCAGCGGCTTGCTCTTGCCTTCGATGCAGTCAAAGAAATGGTCCACGCTTTCATGCGGCATATCCCGGCAGACAATCCAACCGCCCGGATAGCTCATGGTTTCCTCGCCCTTCCACGACTCGCCGCGCAGGCGGTCAAAAGAATACGGCGACGCATTTTGCCAGGCGTAAGAGCCCTTGGTCCCGGTGATGACCAGGTGGTTATAGCCCATCTTGGCCATCGAGTCCGACACATGGAACATAATGCCGTTTTTCAACATGCCATTGGCAAAGATGATTTCTTCAGACTCTTTGTCCGGCACCGTGGAGCGGGTCCGGCAATAAATCTCCTTGTATTCGCCGAACAGGTAGTAAAGAAAATCAATTTCATGGCAGCAGTGATGCACGGTCCACCCGCCGGACTCTTCCGGCTCGATGATGGCACGGTGCCGCGCGCCGGCGCTGTACAGCCCGTAGCCGCGGCCGTGCTCATAGCTCACGGAAAGGATATCGCCGAGCTCGCCGCGCTCCATGATGTGCTGGATCGTCTTGGTGCGCATGCTGTAGCGCAGCCCGTAATTGACCACGCTCTGCACCCCGGCCTTTTCCACCGCGTCCACCATGGCGTAGGCGTCGGCCATGTTCAGCGCGATCGGCTTCTCGCAGAACACATGCAGGCCGTGGCGCGCCGCAACTTCCACCTGCGCCTTGTGGGCGTAGCTGGTGGAGGCCACAAAAACAAAGTCCAGGTCCCAGCTGCACATCTCGTCCACATCGTGCGTCACCCGCAATCCGTACTGGTTGGCGGCCACGTCCAGGTTGGGCTTGCCGCGGTTGCAGGCGGCCACGATGCGCGCGCGGTTGCACAGGCCGCTTTTGTTGATGTATTCGGTGAATTCAACGCCTGATGTTCCGAAGCCGATCATTCCGCCTTTGAGCATGGTCGTGTCCTTTTGTGAACCGGTTTGCCGATATATTCCCCGCGGGAAAAATCCCTCCTTAAAAACAGAGAATGCGGGTTAGTGTGCAGGCTTTCGCGGACAGGGTCAACACCAGATTTCCATTTTTGCAGTGCCCGGCGGATTGCCGCAACAGGGCTCGCCTGCACGCGGTAATAACGCATGGGCGGCATCCGGCATCAGGCGGCTGGCAAAGTCAGGCGTGGATGATGCCTGCGGAGATCAAACCTTGGCCTGCATCCCGAACCACATATCAATCCGCAAATTGCAAAAAATGGACAATATCGTCGTTATGCTTGTCAAGCCGGCGTCAGATTGTTATTATTTCAAGTTAATTGTTTATAAAAGTGGATAGATCAACCCGGGAGCATGGATTCATGGACAGAACCAATCTGCCTTTCTTCAGGAAACTTGACTGGAGCGCCTTCTGGACAACAACGATTATCGCCTTCGCCGTCTATTTCTATACCATGGCCCCCGGTGTCACGATGGAAGACTCTGGAGAGCTGGCCACTGCGTCTGCGCATCTGGGTGTGCCCCACCCGCCCGGCTATCCGATCTGGACGATCGTCACTTGGATTTTCACCAAAATCTTCGCCTTTGTGCCGTTCCGGGGTCAGCCCAACCCGGCATGGGCGGTCGTTTTGGTTTCGGTGGTGTTCGGCGCTTTGACCAGCGGCATCACCGCCATCCTGATCTGCCGTTCCGCCACGGAAATGGTGCGCAGCATCCGCCGCACCACCGAGGTGCTCGGGCAGAAGGTTGAAGACGCCGTGTGCTGGACCGGCGGCGTATCCGGCAGCCTGATCTTTGCTTTCAGCCCGGTCAACTGGTCGCAGGCGGTGATCGTGGAAGTGTACAGCATGGGCGCGTTCTTCCTCGTCATGGTGCTGTTCCTGACCTACACCTGGATCAAACAACCCCGCGAACGGCTGTACGGCGTGACCGGCAGCATGGCCGCACTGGGATTGATCAGCTATGTCATCATGCTGTGCCTGACCGGCTGGCACATCGTCCATTTCAGCAAGGACTTCTTCACCGTGGGCATCCACTATGTATGCGGTATGCTGCTGGGGCTTGTGGCCATCAGCGCGCTGTTCTATGCATGGAAAAAGAATCTCGACCACCGCCTGCTTTATCTGACGGCATTTGTTTTCGGGCTGGGCATGACCAACTATCAGGTCATCCTGCTCATCCTGCCCGCGCTCGCGCTCGCGATTTTCCTTAAAGACCCGAAAATGTTCCGCGACTTCCTGGTTGCTGGCGTGCCTTATCTGGTCATCAGCTATCTGGTCGTGACCGACATGACATTTTCATTGGGCGGCGGCATCGAAATCCCGCCCCGGTTTGTCCATCCCTCCGGGGGCGCCAATTACTTCTATATGGTGCTGAACGTTCTCTGGCTTGCATTTGTCTATTTCAAGATTCCCAACGGCCGCGCCGTGGCGCCCACCATCCTGGCCATGGAACTGGGGTTGGCGGTGTATATCTTCATGCCGCTCGCCTCCGAGACCAATCCGCCGATGAACTGGGCCTATCCGCGCACATGGGAAGGCTTTATCCATGCGATCACCCGCGGGCAGTATGAGAAGATCGTGCCCAGCAGCCCGTTTACCATGCAGTTCGTCCATCAGATCGGCGACTATTTGAGCGATCTGCGCGGCACCTTCACGCTGCCCATTGCCATCCTGGGTTTCATCCCCTTCACCGCGTGGAATATGCGTGTCGGCCAACGCCGCATCCGGGCCCTGTATGTGTCCATCGCGCTGGCGGTGACCGCGGTGGTTTTCGTCATGATTGAGGAAGTAATGGCGCCGAAGCTAGGCACCATCGCCGTCCTCAGCGGGATTTACCGCACCTGTTTTGCGGCCATCCTGCTGCTGGCTGTTTTCGGCGGCATCATCATGCTGTACCATGAAATCATCGAGATGGGCGCGCTGCTTTTCACCCGGAAACCGCGCGGCACAGCCGGCCCGGATAACGCCGCCCTCTTTGAAACCGACATTGACGCGGATTCGCGCAAATGGGCGTTTGTCACGCTGGTTTCTTTCATGGCCATGAGCCTGGTGCTGGTCATGCTGGCGTCGCCCAAGGGTGACATCCAGGACTTCTTCATCCAGCGTGTGAAGTTCATTTCATCCCACGGGCTCTTCGCCTTCTGGATCGGGTACGGGCTGGTGTTCGGGCTGTCCTTTGCCGACACGCTGTTCCGCGGCAACCGCCTCATCGTCTGGGCGGGCATTTTCGTCGCCTTGCTGCTGCCGCTTGTGCCGCTGCACGAAAACAATTCCAACCGCGAGCTGGTCCGCGTTTCCGGCGGCGCGGAGGAGAACGGCCATGATTTCGGCTGGCAGTTCGGCAACTACCAGCTTCGCGGCGCGGAGGCCGTCATCGAGGAGCTGGGGCCGGAGGAAGAGCCCATCCCCAATCCGGTTTTCCCGCCGGAGATGGGCACCAATGCCGTCTTTTTCGGTGGCACTGATCCGGGGCGGTTTGTGCCCACCTATATGATTTATAGCGCCCACGTCCGCAGCGATGTGTTCCTGATCACGCAGAATGCGCTGGCGGATGACACCTACATGAGCGTCATGCGCGACCTTTATGGCGATGACATCTGGATCCCCGCCGTGGAGGACAGCGCGCTCGCGTTCCAGCGCTATGTCGAGGAGGTGCGCAGCGGCAAGCGGCCGCCCAACGCCGAGCTCAATATCGAAGGCGGCCGCGTGCAGGTCAGCGGCGCGCTGGGCGTCATGGAGATCAACGGCATCCTGGCCCAGATGATCTTCGAGCATAACAACTACCGGCACGACTTCTATGTCGAGGAAAGCTATGTCATCCAGTGGATGTATCCCTATCTGGAGGCGCATGGCCTGATCATGAAGATCAACGCCCAGCCCAATCCGATGACGGATGAGCAGGCGAAAAACGACCTGGACTTCTGGGATTGGTACACCCGCCGGCTGACCGGCAACGAGAAATTCCTGCGCGACGTCGTGGCGCGCAAATCGTTCTCGAAGCTGCGCAGCGCCCTCGGCGGGCTCTATGCGTTCAATTCGCGTTTTGCGCAGGCCGAGCGCGCCTTCAATGAATCGCGGCTGCTTTACCCGCTGAGCCCCGAGGCCAACTTCCGGCTGGTTCAGGAGGTGCTGATCAGGCAGGGGCTCGTGACGAAGGCACGGGAGACCATGAAGGACTTCGGGCGGCAGGACCCGGGCAATGACCGCGTGGGCGAATATGTCAAATACCTTGAACGGACCGAGCAGACCATGCGGCGCGTGACCGAGCTGGAGGCCATGCAGCAGCAGAGCAAGCTGGACATCAATACCATACTCGAGCTCGCGGAATGCTATCTGCAGACCGGGCAATCCGCCAAGCTGAAGGAGACCGCCAGCCAGTTGCTGTCCGTCACCAACTTCCCGCCCCAGGTTTACTTCCGGCTGGCGGCTGTGCTGCAGGGCGCCAAGATGCAGGATGAAATGGTGCGCGCCATTGACCTCTGCCTGCCGCAAATCCCCGCCAGCTCGCCGCCGGAGACGTATCTGCAGCTCGCCAACTGGCTCGCGCAGGCAAACCGGATTGAAAAGATGCTGCCCGTGCTCCAGAAATACCTGCAGGTCGCGCCCCAGGACTGGAAAGCCTGGGTGGATATGGGATACCTCTACCTTGTGCAGCATCAGCCGCAGCAGGCCATCCAGGCGCTGAATCAGGCGCGTTATTATGGCGGGCCGGAAGCGGAAAACCTGATCAGCCAGGACCAGCGGTTCAGCATGCTCCGCTCCCAGATGTCGTTGGATGTGCCGCGTGCCGGCTTGTTGGGGCTGCCGCGAAATGGCGGGCGGTAGAAGTCAGGTGAGCCCGGATGGATTCAGCGGTTGCAGGGAGGATTACGTTGGCGATTAAACGCCTGCGCGGAAACGTGTCGCCCATTTCTCACAGGCCAGCCGCAGCGCAATGGATCGGTGTGAAATCGCATTTTTGACCGCAGGCCCCAGTTCGGCAAACGTCCGGTCATGGCCGTCCGGAATAAAGACCGGATCGTACCCGAATCCATGGCTGCCCCGTGGGGCTTCGGCGATCTGCCCTTCGCATCGGCCTTCCACCCAGTCGGAATCCCCTTCCGGTTTGGCAAGGACGATGACACACCTGAACCATGCCCGGCGGGTCATGCCGGGTTTAAGCATCTGCAGCAGTTTCTGCATATTGGCTGCATCATTGGCGGGCTCGCCGGCAAAACGGGCTGAATAGACGCCGGGCGCATTGCCCAGCGCCGCCACCTCGAGCCCCGAATCATCCGCCAGGGCCCACAATCCGGAAGCCCTGGCCAGTGTCACGGCTTTCTTGGCGGCATTTGCGAGAAACGTGGATCCATCCTCCACCACGTCGGGGATCTGGGGATAATCCCTCATGGAAACCAGCTGCACCGCGGGTTCTTGCCACAGGGTTTCAATCTCGGCCAGTTTGTGGTAGTTGCGTGTCGCAATCAGGAGCTTCATGATATGGCTGATCGAATGCGCGTCAGGATCAGGACGATTGGTGCTCGGGGGGGGACTCGAACCCCCACGACCTTGCGGTCATTAGCCCCTCAAACTAATGTGTCTGCCATTTCACCACCCGAGCAAAACGAATTCCGCTAGACTATACGTACCCCTTGCATCCGCTTCAAGAGTTTTTTCCATGATTTAACGAATCGGGACAAACACGTGGGTGGTTGAGAGTCAGGAGTCAGAATTCAGGATGGGGAAAAGCACATGCCACCCTGCAGGCCGGCTGTGCCAGTTTCACGAATTACCTGAAATCGTTTTGTTCCGACAAAACGAGGCGAACCGCAGGTTGCATTTCGTGTCGGTGATGAAAACAATGCGATAAGCTTGGGATGATAACAAGGCGGAGCGGGCTGGGCTGGATACACATCCGCACCGCCCGCGAGAACGAAGTTGGCGCCCAGGATCGTCGCATTCGTTTTCATCCGGAATGCAATCGGCTTTTTCCTTCCCGATCTCCACCTCTGCGCCGCCGGTTACCGGGCATCAGGACACGGGATGTCGGCAAGATAAACGCCATCCTTGGCCAGCGTCCGCTGCAGTGCGCCGGTATCCACCTGCGGCAGGTCCACGCCCGCCGCCAGCGCCAGGCTGGCCGCCGTCCCCACGCCCTGCCCCATGATCATGCAGTGCGACTGGATGCGCAGCGAGGCCTGCCCCTCGTGCGTGGATGAGGCGCATCGCCCGGCGACGGCAAGGTTGGCGATCCGGTCGTTCAGGCAGATCCCCAGCGGGATATGGTAGCTCTCGCCCACCGGCGGGAAATCGCGCGGATTCTTGTCCGTATACGTCGTGTGCCCCGACCCTTTCGGGTCATGGATGTCAACCGGCCAGAATCCGTGCCCGATGGCATCCGGCTGTTTGACGGCGTTGACGACGCTCTGCCGGTCAATCGCCTTCAATCCGCGGATCCGCCGCGACTCGCGCACCCCGAGCATGAAGCCCGTGGCCTCCACTTCCGCTTGCGCATAGCCCGGCAGCACCTTGCGCCACAGCTCCACATACTCGAACGGATAGCGCCGCGCCTGGTTGGTCAGCCGCGTGAGCTCTTCCTCATCCAGCGGATTGCCGGAAACCGGGCACATGTTCATGACATTCCGGTTGAAAAACCATTGGCGGAACTGCAGTGCTTCCTCCCGGTAGGGAGGAAAGCCGCCGCGCTGGCGGATATCCCGCATCTGCTGGATGATGTGCCGCTCCTGTTCATCCGTTATCTTCATGAGCTTTTCATCATCAACGCAGCAGGCGCGGAACATCATGGTCATGCCTTGCACCTGCCCGTCGTCCGGCCGGCCGAAATCGAAAGGCACGCCCGCCTTGGCCGCCACATCGCCGTCGCCGGTGGCGTCCACCACAATCCGGCCGAGCACGGCCTTGCGGCCTGTTTTCGTATCCACCAGCACGCCCCGTATCCGCGCCCCTCCATGACCGGGTCGCCGGCCACCAGATGGCACAGCGTGCGGACCCCTGCCCCGTCGAGCAGGTCCTGGAAGACCATTTTCATGGGTTCGGGCTCGAACAGATGGGTCTCAAAGTGCTTTGGGAAATCCGGCCACGGCCTGACCCACCGGCCGCCGCGCTCGATGCATTCCTGCATGAGCCCGAAAATGACCTGCCGCACATGGTCGCTGGTGTGCCACACATTGACCAGTGCATTGGTGGCCTGCCCCCCGACGCTGGCCCAGCGCTCAAGCAGCACCACTTTGCAGCCGCGCCGGGCTGCGCTGACCGCGGCGGCGATGCCCGCCGGGCCGCCGCCGCACACCAGCACATCGCATTCCGCCAGCACCGGCGCCTGTTGTTCCGCAATATGAATCATCATGGTGAATCCTCAAATATTGGCCGCACTCTACCACATTCTGGATTTTGCAGGAATTGTTTTTGGATACTCCGCGGGAACCCTCGTAGCGGCTCCCACGGCCCGGAAAACGGATGGTTCCGGAGTTGACTCGAACCGGCCAATTGATGCACACTTATGCGATTGATTTGAAGAAACCGGCAACGGACACGCAGGGGGACTTATGATGCTTTTATTCATCATTGTTTGCATGCTCATTCTGGCCGTTGGCTACCGGTTTTACGGGGCGTATCTGGGCCGGCGTCTTGAGTTGGATGATTCGCGCCCGACCCCTGCCGTGGCGATGAATGATGGCGTGGACTATGTGCCCGCCGGCAAATCCATGTTGTTGGGGCAACATTTCTCCGCCATTTCAGCCGCCGGTCCCATCGTGGGGCCGATCTTGGCCGGCATCTGGTTCGGCTGGCTCCCCGCAGCGCTCTGGATCCTGCTGGGCACGATTTTCATCGGCGGGACACATGATTTCGCCAGTCTGGTGGCTTCGGTGCGGCACAAGGCGGCATCCATTGGCGAACTGGCCCGGCAATACATGTCCCGCACATCGCAGGTGCTTTATTTGATCTTCGTCTGGTTTGCGCTGGTCTATGTCATCATTGCGTTCACCGACATCACCGCCCAGACGTTCAAGACCATGTCCGCCAGTGAAGCGCTGGGCCCCGGCGTCGCCGTCAGCTCTTTCCTTTATCTGTTCCTGGGCGTGGGGTTGGGCCTCGTTTTGTACAAGCTGAAGATAAAGCTCTGGCAGGCGACTGCTGTCGCCATCCCGCTCCTGATGTTGATGATCTGGTGGGGTACCGTGCTCCCCGCCTCCGTGACCCGGTCCTTGATGGCCATCCCGCTCAAGTCGTGGGAAGTCATCCTCCTTGTTTATTGTTGCATCGCTTCGCTCCTGCCGATGTGGCTGCTGCTGCAGCCGCGCGGCTACCTCGGCGGCTGGTTCCTTTACCTGACCATCGCCACCGCTTTGTTCGGCGCATTGTTCGGCGGATTCAGCATCCAGTATCCGGCGTTCAACACCGAAGGCTTTGTCAGCCTGTTCAACGGCAAGCCGTTGCTGCCCATCGTGTTCATCACCGTGGCGTGCGGCGCGTGTTCCGGCTTTCACGGCATTGTGTCGGCCGGCACCACCTCGAAGCAGGTCGCCAGGGAGTCCGACACGCGCCCGGTGGCCTATGGTTCCATGGTTCTTGAGGCCGTTGTGGCCATCCTCGCGCTGGTCACGCTTATGATCCTGCCCAAGGGCGATCCCCTGTTGAAAAGCGATCCCAACTTCATCTTCGCCAAGGGGCTTTCAGGCTATCTGGGACAGGCTGGCGTCAGTTCCACCCTGGCCCTGTCGTTCGCCCTGCTGGCTTTCTCGACGTTTGTCTATGACACGCTGGATGTCTGCACACGTCTCGCCCGTTATATCCTGCAGGAGCTGTTCGGCTGGAAGTCGATGGCGGGCGCCGTTGCCGCCACTCTGATCACCCTGTCGCTGCCGCTGTTCTTCCTGATGGTCACCCGTGAAAAAGGCTATCTGGCGGCTTGGCCCATTTTCGGCATCAGCAACCAGCTGCTGGCCAGCCTGACCTTGCTCGCGGTCTCCGTCTGGCTCATCCGCACCGGGAAGAAGGCGCTCTTTGCCATCATTCCGATGGTCTTCATGATGGTCGTCGCCCTGTGGGCGCTGGTCCTGCAGATCAGGCCGTTTATCACCCTCTTGCTCTCGCCTCGCGGCGCATCCGGCATGAAGCTGGACGTCATGATTTCGGGGATCTGCGGCGTCGTCCTGCTTATCCTGAGCCTGTGGCTGGTCGCTGAATCCTGCCGCGTCATCGCCGCGGCGCGGCGGGATGGGCGTCTCGCCGCCTGATGGGGCTTGATTTTCTTTTTATTTTTCCTTTGACGAAACGGCCGCTTCCGCCTACATTTGCCGAATCATGAAGGATATCAACCTCATCGCGGTGCTGGCAGGGACGAAGACGGCTGTAGTGACAGTCGTTGCGGGTGTCGTCGTCCTTGTAAAGGGCGCGGTGGGTGTTCGGTCGCCGGAATGATGTTTCCCAAACCGACAGAAAAAACCCACCGCAGGCCGCGCGGTGGGTTTTTTGTTTAATACGACAGGAGGAGCGCAAAAAGATGAAAACGGGTGCGGATTGCGTGATTGAAGGGCTGATAAATGCCGGCGTGAAAACCGTGTTCGGCCTGCCGGGCGGAACGGTGCTGGATATTTTTTCTAAATTGTACCATGCGCCGATCGAGTTCATCCTGGTCCGCCATGAGCAGGGGGCCACGCATATGGCCGATGCCTATGCCCGTGCCTCCGGCGAGGTGGGCGTGTGCCTGGTAACGTCCGGCCCCGGGGTGACAAACGCCATCACCGGCCTGGCCACCGCCAACATGGACGGCATCCCCATGGTGTGCATCACCGGCCAGGTCATTTCGTCCATGATCGGCAACGATGCCTTCCAGGAGGTTGACACCATCGGCATCACCCGCCCGGTGACCAAGCATAATTACCTGGTGAAAAATGTGGATGACCTGCCGCGTATCTTGGCGGAGGCCTTTTACATTGCGAAATCCGGCAAGCCCGGCCCTGTGGTGGTGGATATCCCCAAGGATATCCAGCGCGCCACAACCACGGCCGTGGCGCCGGCGGAGATCACGCTGCGCGGCTACCGGCCCGTGCTGCAGGCGGATTCCAAACAGATTGACAAGCTGGCCGATGCCATCAAACAGGCCAGACGCCCCCTGCTTTACGTGGGCGCCGGCGTGATCAGCAGCAACGCGTCGGAGGAGCTTGCTGCGCTGGCGCACAGGGCGCACATCCCGGTGACCACCACGCTGCTGGGGCTGGGCGCCTTTCCGGAAACCGACCCCCTCGCCCTGCGCATGCTCGGCATGCACGGCAGCGTGGCCGCCAACACCGCCGTGAGCCGCTGCGACCTGTTGATCGCCGTGGGCGCGCGGTTTGATGACCGCGTGACCGGCAAGGTGTCGGAGTTCGCGCCGCACGCCGTCAAGGCGCATATTGACATTGATCCCTCAGCCATTGACAAGTGCGTGCGCGTTGACATCCCCGTGCTGGGCGATGTGAAGCAGGTGCTCCGCGAATTGTTGGGCAAGGTGGCGCCGATGGAATGCAGTGAGTGGCTGGAAAGCACGGCAAGGTGGAGCGCGGAAAATCCATTCACCTATGACCGGAACACGAAGGAGCTGCTGCCGCAGTATGTGATCGAGCAGATCTATGAGCTGACCCGCGGCGATGCCATCATCACCACCGAGGTGGGCCAGCACCAGATGTGGACGGCGCAGTACTATAAGCACTGCCGCCCGCGCTCGTTCCTGAGCTCGGGCGGGCTGGGCACCATGGGCTTCGGCCTGCCGGCGGCCATTGGTGCGCAGGCGGCCTTCCGTGACCGGCTGGTGATTGACATCGGCGGCGATGGCAGCACGCAGATGAACATCCAGGAGCTGGTGGTGGCGGTGGAGCACAGGCTGCCCATCAAGGTGGTTGTGCTCAACAACTCGCATCTGGGCATGGTGCGCCAGTGGCAGGAGATGTTCTACAACAGGGAGTATTCCGCCACCGTCCTGAAGCAGTCCGGCCGGCCGGCCAATGAGCGGATCACGCCCGGCGCTGGCGCGCAGGAAAAATACCTGCCCGACTTTGTGAAGATCGCGGAGGCGCACGGTGCGCTCGGGCTGCGCGTGCGGACCAGGGAGGAGCTCATCCCCGCCCTGAAAAAGGCGTTCGCCGCACCCGGGCCGGTGCTGGTGGAATGCATCGTGCGGTCGGAGGAGAACGTGTATCCCATGGTGCCGCCGGGCGCCTCGCTGATGGAAATGATTCACAGCATGGCCTGAGCCGTGTGGAGAGGAGCAGGACAATGACAAGACATACGATTGTGGCGTTGGTGGAAAATCAGCCGGGTGTGCTGGCCCGCATTGTGGGTCTCATTTCCGGCCGTGGTTACAACATCGAAAGCCTGAACGTGGCGCCCATGCCGGACCCCGCGTTCTCCCGTCTCACCATGACCGTCCCCGGCGACGACCGTGTGCTGGACCAGGTGACCAAGCAGCTCAACAAGCTGGTGGACGTGATCGCGGTGACGGATTTGACCCGGCGTCATTACGTCAACCGGGAGCTGGTGCTGGTGGAAGTGGCCGCCCCGGCGGACAAGCGCGCCGCGATCAGCACCATGGCGGCACGGTTTGATGCCAAGGTGGTCGCTGAAAACGCTGAGTCGCTCACCTTGATGATCTGCGGCGAACAGGAGCGCGTGGCGGAGTTTCTCGGCATGCTGAAGCCGCTGCATATCCTGGACCTCTCCCGCTCCGGCATGGTGGCCTTGAGCCGTATCGCCCAGGAGTAAAACCGTCGCACAAAAACTGGAGGGCAGGCAATGCGCACGCACTACCAACATTTGGGCGCGTACAGCGACCTGGTGGCCGCGGCCCGCAGGAACAAAACGCTCTGGCCAAAAATCAAGCCCGGCAAGGCCGCGCAGAAGATGTTCCTCAACACGCTGAATTTTGCGCCCGGCCCGGCAAGGCCGCTGAAGCTGAAAGTCGAAGACCGCTGGACACGCGACGGCGTGGATGGCGAATGCCTCTCGTGGGCTGTGGGCTATGGCCCGCGCACACAGGCCTGGGTTTTGCGGCCCGCCGGCGCAAAAGGGGCCCTGCCGGGCGTGCTCGCCCTGCATGACCATGGCGGTAATAAATATTTCGGCAAGGAAAAAATCGCTGAAGGCCATGATCCCGCCATTGCGCCGCTGCTCGCATATCGCCGCCAGTATTACGGCGACCGGCCCTATGCTAATGAGCTGGCGCGCCGCGGATTTACGGTCATGGTTCCGGACGTTTTCCTGTGGGGCAGCCGCAAGATCACGATGGAGCTGATGGCAAAACAGTTGTGGAACCGGGTGCCCCTATTTGATGACACCAGGCCTGACCCGACTGCGGAAGAAATCGAGAATTACAACGACACCGCATCGCGCTATGAGCATGTGGTGGAGAAATACCTGGCCGTGCTGGGCACAACCCTGAGCGCGCTGATCAGCTTTGAAGACCGGGTGGCCGCCGCCTGCCTGGTGCGGCGCCACGATGTGCAGCCGGGTGGCATCGGCTGCGTCGGACTCTCCGGTGGCGGGCTGCGCAGCTGCCTCCTGCAGGCCACCTGCACGGATATCCGGGCGGCGGTCGTGGTGGGCTTGATGGCCACCTATGCGAGCCTGCTGGACCACAATATCTGCGGCCACACATGGGCATTGCATCCGCGCGGCTGGTCATCAAAGGGCGACTGGCCGGACATCCCGTGTGTGCGTGCGCCATCCCCCCTGATGGTGCAGTATGACCGGGAAGACGAGCTGTTCACACCCCGGGGCATGCAGGCCGCGCACCGGCATATCCGGGCGCAATACCGCGCGATGGGCAAGCCCGAAAACTACACGGGCAAGGTCTACCCCGGCCTGCATAAGTTCGACCGGGAAATGCAGGCGGATGCGTTTGGCTGGCTGGAAAAGCAGCTGCAGCGCTGAGCATTGGATTGTTTCACGTGGCAGCCCGTTGTCTGAAATCTCAAACAGCACCACTACCCACACGTGGAAAACAGGTGGTCGGCGTCTCTACAGTGGCTTGGACTGGGTGCGCACAAACCGGACGGCTTCATCCGCATCCTGGCGGTCGCAGCACAGGATGCGCAGGCAGACATTGCGCTGTTTGAGCAGGTCAATGTGGCGGTACACCTGCGTGCTGGTCGCATGCATCATCAGCGGCAGGTCGCCGGTCATGGCATAGATGCGCGGCAGGTCCTCGATGACCGGCGTGGTTTTTGGGTCATTGGAAAGCTGCAGCACACGTATCCCGGGCAGGCACACGACCGACGGCACATACTGCATGTTCTCGTTGTGCACATGGTAGAGCGAACCATCGTAATATTCCGCAAGCTCTTTTTCGTATGGAAACGCAAATTCATCATAGACGTCCGCGGAGCACATCATCGCCGGATCGTTGGTCAGGTGGCCCGGCCGCTCCGTCGGGAGCCAGAACCCGCCGAACTGGTACACAAACCCGCCCGCCACACGGTCGCACCACGGAAGCAGGCGCGGATGGAACCAGCGGCTGGCATCGGTCATGCGCCGCATCAGCCGGTGCACGAAATCAGGTTCCGTCAGGACATCCACGAAGAAATCATTGCCGCGCGCCGCGTTGGCCATGTCCATGGGGCCGATCATGCCGCTGAAGGAAAGCACGAAGGTTCCGTCCTGCCGGCCCTTCAAATGTGCATAGCCGCGCTGCAGGTGGCGGAACCAGCGGTGGGACTCGCTGAAGGTGATCCGGGCCAGGTCCGCAGGCTCGCGCACAAACGGATCCGGCAGGCAGGTGGTTTCCTGCAGGTGCACGTCCATCCCCATCCAGGCGGAGTATTCCGCCATGCCGAAGGTGGGGCACAGGGACGGCAGGTGGTCGTCATCCAGCCCTTCCTTGGCCCGCCACCGGCAGCGGGCGATTTCAAGCTGGTAGTCCAGCCACTCCTCCAGCTGGTGGTCGAGGTCGAAACTGTTCAACGGCCGCAGGGGCGGTTCTTTGAACGGCACATAGGCATGCACCAGGAGATGGCCGGGCGTGCGCGCATTGAAAAATGCCCGGCTGCGCCGGGTCACGGCCTCGATTCGTGCGGCAAGCGTCATGGTTCGTTTCCGATTTCAAGCGTGTCCAGCATCGCCAGGTCGCTGGCCTGGCGGTGCTGGAACGCATACAGGGTCAGCCGGTTCCGGTCGGGTATGAAAGCATATCCCGCATGGTATTTAAAGCACATTCGGCCGATCTCGTCCGCATGCCCGAACGGATACCGGCTGCGGCGCAGCGCGACAATCCGCTCCTTGGCGCTGACAAAACGCGGGCCCCTGATGCCGGAGGCCGTGTTGAGGAAATCAGCGGTAAAAACCTGCGGCGCCGTGCCGTGCAGGGTCATGTCGGCCAGCGAAAACTGCCAGATCCACAGCCGGCGCAGCCGCCACTCAAAGGTCATCCGCTTGCGCCCCGCCTCGAACACCGTGCCGGTCAGCCGGAACCGGCGGTCCAGCCGGAACGCCATGTCATAGCACGCCCATGGCTGGACAGGTCCGTCCGCCAGCGTGAAGGAGGTGGCCAGCTTTTTCATGATGCGCAGCGGTTCGCCATGGCCGGGCTGCTCGAAATGCAGCCTGAAAATACCGCAGAAATTTGATGCGGCATGGACGTAAAACGCGGTACCCAGCCGCTTTTGCTCCGCCATGCGGTAGATGAACCCCGCCCACCCTTCCGGCAGTCCGTCCGCCTTGCGCACATCGAGCGCCACGCGGGACCACTGGCGGGTCAGCGTTTCATACCGCTCGCGTAAAATGGGCATGGAGGTGACTTTGGACGAGCGGGTCCATTCAAACTCGAGGCGCAGCGCATCATCGTCCTCCATGCGCACCCGGGAGGACCGGCGGCCGAAATCATACCCTGCAAGGTTCCAGTCCTGCGGCACGCAAAAGGCGAAACCGTCCCAGGCGAACTCATGGGCTGCATTATCTGCCATGTTCATGGGCTCCCTGCATCATCAGGCCAGCGCCTGGCCGTTGATGGTGCCGATTTCAATTTGCAGTTCATCGCGTTTGGCCACGCGGGCCACGCGGCCGTTCTTGATCCAGACCACTGTGTCGGAGGCGGAAAGCATCTTGGTGTCGTGCGTGGCGGTGATGACCGTCACCCCGTACTCCTGCTTCATCTCCGCCAGCAGCGCGATGATTTCCTCGCCGGTGTGCAGGTCGAGGTTCCCGGTCGGCTCATCCGCCAGGATGATGCGGGGGCGGTTGACCATGGCGCGCGCGATGGCCACACGCTGCTGCTGTCCGCCGGAGAGCGCGCCCGGCACATGGCGCAGGCGGTGCCCAAGCCCCACGCGGTCCAGCGCCGCCGCCGCCAGTTCCGACGCTTCCGCCGGCGTGGCCCCGTGGAAAATCCGGGCAATGGCGACATTTTCCTGCGCCGTCATGGTGGGCACCAGGTTGAAGGCCTGGAAGATGTAGCCGATATTGTGGCACCGCATCCAGGCGAGCTGCGCCGCGTTCAGGTCGGTCAGCCGCCGGCCGTCGAGGAAGACCTCGCCGCTCGAAGGGCGGTCCAGTGCGCCGATCATGTTGAAGAATGTGGACTTGCCCGAGCCGGACGGCCCCATGATGGAGACATATTCGCCCGGCATGATGTCAAGGGTGACACCACGCAGGGCATGCACCTCCTCCTCGCCGCGGCGGTACACTTTGGCCACCTTGACCGCGCGGATGATGGGCGCTGTCGTGTTCATTCCTCGACCCTCATGGCATCCACCGGCTGTTTGCGGGCCGCCCAGCGCGCGGGCGCGATGGCAGCCAGGATGGAAATCAGTGATCCGACCAGGAACGACACCGTCAGCACGCCCGCGACCGCCCCCGCCGGCATGAACATGGACACATAGCCATGATAGGCCTGCCGCGCCACGGCGACGGCGATCAGCAGCCCCAGCGCCATGCCGATCGCTGTGCCTAATACGCCTTGCAGGACCGCTTCGATGAAGTAGGTTTTCAGGATGAACTCGTCGCGCGCGCCCAGGCATTTCATGGTGCCGATCTCCTTGATCCGTTCGGTGACGGACATCAGCATGGCATTGATGATCCCCACGAGGCAGGTCAGCAGGGACAGTGTGATGAGCAGGATCATGCGGCTGTCGGTTCCGCCTGCCGTGAGGATGTCCACGCCGTTTTTCTGCAGCAGCACGTTCAGCTCGTCCACATCGGCCGTAACCAGTGAATGGACGATGGCGTCCGTGCTCCGCATGTAGGTCAGGAAGGCGATGGCCAGGATGACCCCGGTCATGGTGATCAGCGACCGGAAGAAACGGCGCCGCACGCTGCGCCAGCTGACAATGAAGGCCACGCCCCACGGGGTCGGCGCATGTTCCGGGATTTCCGGCAGGCCGGGCGCATCCGCGGCGCCCGGCGGCGGTTCCGGCCGCTGGGCGAAAAGCTCGTCCATCGGATGGTGCGCGTGCGGCGGCTGTTGTGGAAAGCTCATGCGCTCTATCCTTACAAAGTTGACTTGTTCAAATCAATGATCATGCTGTTGTCCATGAAAATATCTGAAAACACCATGCTCAGCGCCACCATCACCAGCTCACCGAAGATCAGGCCGATGAAAAAAGCGCGGGTGCGTATATAGAGGTCGCGGCTGCCGTATTTGCTGACCAGGCTCTTGAACACCCACCCGATGAGGATGGAGAACCAGTAGGACTTCATCAGCGGATTGGCCATCATGATCAGCCCTATCGGGTGCGGCAGCCAGAAGCAGGTGCGCCGGAAAAACAGCAGCGCCGCCATCGCAGTCCCGCCGCAGACGAGCCAGCCGGTCGTCTGCGGCTGCGCCTGCGGCGGCGCGCTCACCAGCCCGCTCATGTAATTATAGCAGGAGATCTGCGGGAATTGGCTGTAGAACCAGTTGTTCATGCTGTCCGCGCCGCTGGAATAGCTGAGCAGGATTTCGGTCAGCAGCGCCACGGCCATGGCCGCGAGGATCGCCGTCACCAGCAGCCCGTGGAAGCGCCAGCGGCTCATGCGCAGGTCGCTCCGGATTTTGAGCGCGTTGCTCATGGCGGGCGCAATGAAGGTTTTCACATCCAGGAAGAGTACCGCATGGTAGACCATCAGCGGCGCCAGCCATGGGAAGGCACTCCACGATTTCGTCAGCCCGAAGCAGGTCTTGAGGAAGTGGAAGGGGCTGGCCCACATCTGGAAGCCCAGTAGGCCGCCTTCGGTCACCGACCGCATCAGCCCGATGGTGACCAGCAGGATGCCGAGGAGATAGATGGCGGCATAGCCGGGGTGCGCCCCCATCCCCTTCCACATCATGAGGATCACGCCCGCCGCCGCCATCCAGAACAGCATGGAGGAAATGCGCAGCTCCCGTTTCTCGGTCGCTTCGAGCCCTTTGACCTCCCAGGGGAAGATCGCGCAGAGCAGGTAATGCCGGCACTTGAACAGCACCACGGCGGCGAAGACCAGCAGCGCCCCGCCGCCTTGCGCCGTGCGGAAGTTCATGCCCATCCACCAGTCGGCCGGGAACGAGTCTTCGCTGACGCCGAACCCTGTCCACACCATGAACAGCAACTGCGCCAGGAATACCACATGGAAGAACCAGAGCGAAAACGAGACCTTCTGCGGCAGCAGGAAGGACAGCCCGATCATGGTGAAAAAGATTTCCGACCGCGTGGTGGGCAGCAGGCCTTCCAGCAGTGTTTTTTCGATATAGGGTCGCCAGGAGTTCGTCAGGTCCAGCGGTGCCATGCCGGGGATGATCTGCAGCGTCGCCACCAGGTTCCATCCCAGCACCCCCCCCGACACCGCCGTCCCGGTCCAGAACAGGCCGGAGCGGAAAACGGACGGGACGCGTCCGTCATCGGTGTCGCTCGCGCCGGCCAGCGTTTCCGGAAGGTCGGCCAGCGGATAGGTCAGCTTTTCGTGGTGTGCCCATTGCCGGAAAATCAGGACATTGAACGTCAGCAGCATGAGGTAGGTCAGCCCGATCAGCCCCCCCCAGCGCATCAGGGGCTGGATCCAGTCCTTCCAGGGGATGTCGCCCAGCAGGAACCGGCGCGGCGTTCCGTCAAAATAGCGGTATTGCCCGTAAATGCCGTCCAGCCGCCGCAGTGCTTCCTCGGGGTCGAGTCCCGGCGCCGCCGTTGCCAGGGACCCCAGGCTGGCGATCGCCTGCCCGATCCGGTCGGCCATTTTCAGCTCGAAGGCCACCGCATCCCGGTCCTGCCGCCAGGATTGCCACTCCCGTTCCAGCGCTTTCTGGCGGCGGTCGCGCTCGCGCAGCGCCGCCTGTTTTGCGCCGCCCGCGGGCGCCGTGATGGCGTTCAGCTGCTGCCGGATGTTCAGCATGTGCCGGTCGATCTGGCCGCGCCGCGCCAGCAGCGGCAGCGTGTTGGTGAAGGATTGCAGCGGCTGGATCGCCGCATGCAGCAGGCTGGCGGCATCGCCTGGCTGCCGGTTTTTCCACATCTGGCGGCATTCGATCAGGTGGTAGGCGGACATCTGCCCGCTGACGGTGCGCCGGGCGCGCCCGAGGTAGGTCATGATGCTCTCATCCCCTTTGGGGATGAAGCCCGGGAACGCGCGCAGTTCCGCAGGCAGGCCGCGGCGGAAGAGCGCCACCTTGTCGAACGCCCGGCCCTGCAGGGTGTCCATCTCCGCCTTGAGCCGGGCGGCCTCCGCCTCCAGCCGGTCGATTTTCTCCGGATAGATCCGGATGGCTTCCGGCGCCGATTTTTCACTGGGCTGCTTGGCGCAGCGGCGCCATTCCGCCGCGGCATCGCGTTGCGCCGCGCGCGCCAGCTTCAAGGTCGACTCCGCCCGGTAGATCCGCACATCAAACTCGCCGGGGGCGGCCGAGGCGCGGCGCGAAGACTCGTATTCCGCCTCGGCCTCCGCCTTCTGCCGCTCCGCGCTTTCCAGCATCAGCGCGGCTTCATACGTTTTGCGGTCTTGCGTCACCTGTTCCAGCTTGCGCATATAGCGGTGCGCGGTTTCCGCGAAGCCGTTTTCGGAGAGGAAGAAATCCTCCTTCACATACGGGGCGATATTGAGGCTCCACTTGCTTTGCGGCGTGTTCCAGCTGCCGTTGAACAGGCCGCTCGCCAGCGGGATGAGCTGCGAGGAGAGCCCGAAGGTGGAGATGCCCGAGGAGACCATGCCCATCACGAAGACCGTCAGGATTTCCGCCGCGCTGAAGGGCCGCAGCCGCCGGATCCGGCGGCAGACCGGATTGATGAGCAGCGCCATCGCCACCAGCAGCAGGTACGGGAGCACCGGGATCTGCGAGGAGGACACAAACAGGCCGCAGCGGTTGCAGAAATAGACCGTCATGGCCGCAAAAACCGCGCTGGACAGCAGGCCCAGCCAGAAGGCCCGCGCGGTGATCCGGTTTTTATTCACATCGCTCATGTTCGCTGCCGTCCCGCATTAGGGGACGGCCATCTCCTGTTTCACGTTCATCCGCACTCTGCCCGGCCAAGGCTGCGCCATCGCAGTTAAAGCTCCGTTCTTCTCCCCTGTCTGCTTCCGTGTCTGCGTGTTCCGTGGTAAATCGCTTACCTGAACCCTGACCCCTCCGTCCTTTCGCCTCCAGCTTTCAACCTACCCGCCTGAAAATCTGCTGTATCAATATACCAGCGGCGACATCATGCGCTGCAGGATGGAGAACGCGATGGCCAGCATGCCGAGCAGACCCATGCCGCACGTGTAGCCCGCCAGCAGGACCGGCGCGTAGCGCATCCACATCACATATTTTTTCCGTAAATAAAAGCGCGCCAGAAACGCGCCCAGCGCCTGGAAGATGATGGCGCCCGGGAACGCCAGCCCCAGCCCGCGCACCATGCCGAACACCAGCAGGGTCGGCAGCCCCAGCATGGAGAGGCCGGCGAACGACACCACCCCCGTGCCGAGCCCCCAGAATACGTAATTCCAGTTCCATGCCTCCATGAAGATGGAACCGCCTTCCATGGTGGAGCTCATGGTCAGGCAGGACGTCTTGGCCTGCAGGTCCCACATCTGCTGGGCGAACGGATAGGCTTCCGACGGCACCGGGGCCATCCGCCAGAGCAGCTGCGAAAACAGCAGGGACGAAATCAGCACAATGGGCAGTGCCACCAGCTGGGTTTTGATGTGCCCCATGATCTTGGTCCCCGTCAGTTCCAGCACGCGGAACTCGACCACCTGTGCGCCATAGTACGGTTCCGGCACCGGTGCGAACCAGATCTGGACGCCCCGGTAACCGCTGAGGATATAGGTGGCTTCCCGCGCCATGGGGATGCTCAGGGACTGGCCGCACAGCCCCTCCAGCTTGGCCCCGGCATAGGAGATGAACGGCACATAGAGCAGCGCGTAGCCCAGGAAAAACGGCCAGGGGAACCCCTTCACCAGCCAGCAGGAGGCGCTGATCCATGTGGCGGTGGTGAACAGGTAGATGCCCAGCGCGATGAAGATGGAAAAATCGCCGCGCTTCACATTGTTGGTCACCAGCCGCTGCCATGCGGTGGGCTCTTCCCGGCGGCGTGGCGTGGTGTCGCGGGATGTGGAGCGGCCGCGCGCCCAGGCCGCCGCCGCCAACGGCCAGAGGGTCTGGACCAGGCTGATCACCGCGATGGCCGCGGTCAGCCCCACGCCGAAGGAGAGATAGAAGTCCACCTGGTTGGTGTACACCGTGTCCACGAATCCCATCTGCGGGTCCCAGTTCGACAGGATTCCCTTGTGGTAGAGGATCGGGTTCATGACCATGTTGAAGACAACCCCGAACAGCCCGCCGATCACCGCCCAGAACGGCATCACCATGCCCATCAGCAACGACCCGAGGTCAAACGTCAGGTTCAGCGGGGTGGCCGGGAAAATCCCGGAGAGCGATGGGGTCAGGTCAAGCCAGGGGATCGGCAGGAGCTGGATCGGCTTGGCCAGCAGCGCGCCGCTCACCGCCGGGAAGCCGATGTAGACCGCACCGAAGACCAGGCCCATCATGCCGCCGATTGAAAAACAGCGCCACCGCCACGGCTCGCGCGTTTCCTTGTTTTCCACCAGCGACACAATGCCGGAGGCGGCCACCGGCGCCATGGGGAACGGAAGCTCCTCCACGTCGCTGGTCAGGCGGTACATCACATAGCCGAGCCCGTAGTTGTCGATCTTCTGGATCAGCAGGGAGATGGAGACAAAGAGGATCGGCGCGATCCACTCTTTGGTGAAAAAGGTGCGGCCGTGGGCGGCGATCACATCCGCGGACGGCGCCCACCATGACGGGACATCCTGCAGGATGCCCATGCCCTTCACGAATTCCGAGCTGACAAAATACTGGTTCCACAGCAGGCTCCGGAACGGCAGCGTGGAGGTCAGCCCGGCCATGTAATACAGGATATAGACCTCCTGCATCTTGAGGTCCTTGAGCGAGCGGCGGGCGATTTCCGTGAAGATGATGATCGTGACCCAGCGCGAGGCCTCGGTGATGTTGCCCTGCACCCCCGCGAAGAGCTGGAGGTACATGGTGGCCGGCATCATGACCATGCCGAGGAAGAAGGCGCCCACGATGGTCTTCCAGGAGAACCCTTCGGCAAAGGTGTCCGGCGGCGTCATCAGCTGCCGGTACGATTCCAGTTCCTTGTCTTGTCGGATCAGCGCCATGGTCAGATGCTTTCCTGCTCCGGCGCCGGGCCGAATGCCCGGCGTCCTTCTTCAATGAATCGCTTGTGCATCGCGGGCTCCAGGGTGCGCCACCGCATCAGGTGCTGGCGCAGGGCGTCCAGGAAAGGCCGGTTGGTGGCCACCCAGTCGGCATCCTGTCCGGATTCACGCTCAATGGTCATCAGCACGCGGAAAAGCCCGACCGTCTTGTCGTGGCCGGCGGCAAAGGTGACGGTCTGTGTCACCCCCAGATCATAGGGGGCCAGCGCCACATGGTATTGCAGCCGGTAGACCGGGTGGCCATCCGGATCAACCGCCGCCTCTTTCCGGTCCAGCCGGGCCAGCAGGTCGCCGATGGACACTTCCGTATAGCGGTTGAAGTAGACCTCGATATAGCGCATCACCCCCGGCAGCGCCTCGGGCATGTAGATGAACGGGAACGGCACGTCCATGCGCCGGCCGTTGTGGCGCGGCATGGACCATTTCCGTTTGCCGGAGGGCACCGCCGCGCGGGTGGCCACATAGGCGGGATACAGCGTGGAAAGCATCACCACCGCCAGCGTGAAAAGGATCACATACACCACGTTCAGGGAGGAGAAGTTCAGGTTGAGGTCGCCCACCCACCCCATCCGGTGGCAGGCCATCACCAGGGACTGGCCGGCGAGGTAGCCGCCGACCGACCCGATCACGCCATAGACAAAGGCCTCCGCCACGAAGAAGATGCCGATATGCGTGGGGTTGAGGCCCACCGCGTTGTAGATGGCGATCTCGCTCCTGCGTTCATAGACCGACCCCAGCATGGTGTTCAGGATGATCGTGCCCGCGATCAGCAGCGGGATGATCAGCACCGCCAGACCGCCGATCGATGTGCGGTAGCCGGCGCCGACAAAATACACCCCGGCTTCAAATGAGCGGGCGTTCTCATCCAGGCCGGCTTTGAACGGCACTCGGCTGCTGACATAGAACTTGGCATCCGTGGCCATGAGCATGTCCTCGATATGCGGCCAGAGGGGTTCCTCGTCCGCGAACCGCACGGAGACGCTGTACGGCTGGGAGCTGGGGTTGTACATGGCCAGCCGCTGCACGCACCGCTGGGGCATCAGCAGCAGCATGGACATGGGCACATATTCGGTGCCGCGGGTGGCGTTCTCCATCTCGTGGTCCGCGGATTCCGCCTCCAGTTTGCGGCTCATGTTCACCTGGATCGGTACCAGGGGCGCGCCATCCATGTCGCGCAGGGTCATGAACCGCTCGTCATCCAGGATGCCGGCCACGCGGTAGTCGCAGCCCAGCAGGTGCACCGTGGCATGGGCCATGTTGCCCGGCGTGATCCGCAGCACCGACGCCAGCGCGGCAGGCACGATCACCTCCATGGCGTCATCGGCTGAGAAGAAATGGCCGCCCGGCAGCAGCGGGATCATGCCCAGGAATCCGTCTTCCCTGGCGTCGAGTCCCAGCACCGCATCCACGCCCGCATCGATGTTTTGCGGCTGCGCGCGCAGCGGGATGGGGCGGCGCTTGGGGTTGTCGCCCCAGGCGCTGCGCGGCGAGATCTGCCAGAACCGGGTGATCACGTCGCCCCGGTCGCGGAACAGGTTGCGCACCACGCTCGCGGAGCGGCCGTCCATCGGGCGGCCGGGCCAGTGGTACATCAGGCCGGTGTAGGGCGCGGATTTCCCGGCCGGGATGATCGTCGGGCTCATCTTCTTGGAGATGCTGGAGAAGGCCAGCATCGTGAACGTCACCAGCACGATGGTGGCGGTGGTCAGCGCGGTGCGCACCCGCCGCCGCCGCATGTTCTGCACGCCGATCATGAGCGCCTCGCGGCCGGCCGTGCCGAAGGCCACATCATCCGCCGGGATGTCGCCGTACGCGCTGAAGAGCATGTGCATCTCCCCTTCGAACCGGCGGTGCAGGATGCTGATCACGAAAATCGCCAGCGCCCCCATGACAAAGGCGATGAACATGGCCTCGGGTGATTCGGAGATGCGGAAGGCCGGATGGATCATGCGGAACGCGAGGAAGGTGAGCACGAAGATGAGCACGAACAGGCCCATCTGGGCTTCGGCCCGCACCGTCTTGAACACCAGCCGCTGGACGAAGAAGCAGAACGGCAGCATCAGGGCCATGTAAAAGATCACGGCTTTGAGCATGTCGTTGGTGATGGCCGCCAGCTGGCGGTACGCTTTGACCTCCGCGCCCATGGCCAGGCAGGCGCTGCGCGACCAGGCCGCGTAATCCTTGTCCAGCCAGGCTGCGTCCATTTTGCGGATCGCCTCGCGGCCCCGGCGCAGGAAGTCGGTGATCAGCTCGTCGGTCACCCCTCGCATGTTGGCGGCCCGGGCTTCGTTCAGGACCGTCATGTCGCGCAGGGCGGTGGCGTAAAACCCGTTGGTCATTTCCGCCGGCGCGGTGAATCCCGCCCCTTCGGGCGCCGCCGCCGATGCGTTCAGCACCATGCGTTTGTACTTGGTGACCACCTTGATCGCCTCGCCCGGCTCGGCATACACCGCGCACTCCTCGCTGCCGTATTGCGTGTCGCTTTTGGAGGACATCAGGCTCTGCATGCCGTAGAACCCGTATTTGCTGGGCGGCGAGTTGCGGGCGGCCGAGAGGATCATGTAGGCGGGCTCGCGGATGCCGGATGAGGCCACCAGCGAGGAGTCATGCCGCTCCCAGATGGGGAATTCGCGGCATTTGAAAAGCGCCAGGGTCTTGGTGATGTCCTCCTCGTTGATGATGTCGGACTTCACGCGGTGGTGCACGTCGCCGCCGTCCACCACATGGTCGACCTCGATGAAATCACGGTCGTAATGGAATGCATCGCAGAGGAGTCGCCGGCCGGCCGAAGGCCATGGGACATTGTAAAACCAGCCTTGGGCGCGGTCGTCGGTCAGCAGGAACGGGGTCATGATCACGCCGTCGCTGGTGAAGCCCATCCCGCCCAGCGGCTGCCGCAGGATGACCGCGGACTCGGGTACCGGCAGCGTCGGCATCACGTCCGCCGCCAGCGGGTCGAACGCATAGGTGCGCACCCGTCCCGACCACATGCAGGTCCGTTTGCCGCCGCTGCGCCAGTCCACCGGCGGCAGCTCGGCGGGCGTGGTGATGGCGGGATCGTCAAGCCAGGCGCGCATGAGCCCGGGCGTGAAGTTGATGATGCTGGCGACATTCGTCGCGTTCAAAGCCGCAAAGGTGTCGCCCGGCGAGGCGGCTTTCGCGAAAACGCCGTCCACGTTCATCAGCGAAAACGCCGGCGTGGCATCGGTCGCGTGGAACACCGCCAGGGGGCCTTCATCCGCCGACACCGGGAAATAATAGCCCTCATCCATTCCCCCGGCCATCGTCATGGTGTCCACAAACAGGTTCGCTTTCCGGCCCGACGCCACCTCGGGCCTTGCGGCGGCCAGCGCCGTGGTGTTGCGCCCGAACCGGCTCTGCCAGTTCTGCAGGCTCCAGTCGTTGCCGGAATGCAGCCCCACCCGCACGTCGCTCCAGTCGAAGCGCAGCACCGTCACCCAGCAGACCCGCCGCCCGGCGAGGACGCGGCGGCAGGTCTGGTTGGCATCATGCAGCGCGATGTCATACCGGTTGATGCTTTCGGAATGGCGGTAGGCCGCAAGGATGTCGCGGACATATCCCCTTAAGATGTCCCGGGCCGCCGGGGAAAGGTCGTCCAGCGTCGTCTGCAGCCCCACCCGGTTGAACAGGGTCAGGATATCTACATACTCCCGGCGTTCGCGCTCCAGTGCCGCATGGCGGGCGGCGGATGTTTCCGGCGGCAGGTTGGTCGATGCCGGCTCCGTCTGTTCCATGCGCAGGCGGTTCACATCTTTTTTGGCCTGCCGCACCAGTGGATCTTTGACTTTGACGGCCCTGCCCAGGGACCGGTCGGTCAGCGTGCGCAGGTCGATCAGGAGCTGCCGGTCGGTGGCGTGTGTGGCGGGCTCCAGTTTCAGATCGCGGTAATGGCCGGTCATCATCTCTTCCATGCGGACGTCTTCCGCCAGGGCCGTGCGCACCTGTTCAAGGCGCTGGTCGGGCGCCAGCAGGTGCCAGGCCAGCATCCGTTCGCCCAGCCAGGCCTGGTGCGACGCGTTGACCGCCGCGAACAGCACGGACCGGGCTGGCGGCTGGCGGCGGTATTCGTCGAACAGCTTCAGCAGCAGGTGGAGGTTGGCGCCGGCCGTGCCGCCTTCCGCCAGTTCCGGCACAATCCCGTTGCTGTCGAGCGGCGCGGTGATCACCACCACATCCTGCTCCAGCGCAGGATCCCGCCCGGGCACGAACGCCCACAGGTCGCGCAGCAGCCGCGTGTCCCAGCGGGAAGGCTCCGCCTGCACCCGCGCCGTCAGGCGGCCGTTGGCGGCTTTCACGGCATCCTTCAGGCGGGCGCCGTCCGCCGCTGAAATCCAGAAACGCGGCAGCCGGATTTCCGCATCCGGCAGCATGTTGCCGCTTTTGCGGATCCCGTACTCCTGCGGCTCGATGAACACGAAACCCTTGGCGCCCATTTCCGCCATGAAGTTGTATCCGCCGCTGTTCTCCTGCAGGATGATGGCATCCTTCAGGTTCTTTCCGCGCAACGCCTCCAGCAGGCCCCGTTGCGCCGCGACATGGGGATCAATATAGATGACATCGGCCACAAAATCGCGTTCCGTGAAGTTTCCAGGGCGGATCACCGAAGGATGCATCGGCTTCAGCGTCAGCGGCCCGGCGGACGGCGCCAGGGGCGTGAGGGTGGTCCGGCCCGGCAGGAAGCAGGGCGCGCGGAACTTGATCTCGCCGTGGTCTAGTCCGCTGGACTCGAAAAGGTGCGCCACCTTCTCTTCCGCGGCGAGGTTGCCCGGCGAGCCGGCATAGCGCACCTGCGCGTCTTTGAAAAAGGCGGCTAGATCCTGCTGGACGGCCGCGGCCTGGGTCTCATCCGCCCACGCCCCGTGCGCCATGGCGGCGGCCGGCAGGAGGCATGAGGCGATTGCCATTGCGATGCTGCGCCATGTTATGACTGTGGCCGCCTGCCCCATGCCGTGTTCCCCAGCTTGACGTGATGCCCGTCATGTTGCCGCGTATGCCGGGAGCCGCGGATTACAGCCCGGCAAGGAAGAGATAGTTGCGGTCATTGCTCTCCGGCAGCCCCTCGTGCCCGAAGTCAGGATAGATCACCATGGACTTCTTGGCGCGGATCTTGTTGTAGGCCGCAAACTGCGATGACGGCGGGCAGATGGTGTCCATCAGGCTGATCGTCCACAGCACCTCTCCTTCAATGCGCGGCGCCAGATGTTGCAGGTCGATATAGCCCAGTTTCGCAAAAACTTCCTGCTCCCGGGCGTGTAGCGGGTCAAACGCGCGGAAATACTCTTTCAGCTCGGCATAGGCATCCTTGGCCTGGTCCATTTCCCAGACCCGCTGATAGTCGCACAGGAACGGGAAAACCGGCGCCAGCCGCTTGATGCGCGGCTCCAGCGAGGCGCAGGCCACCGTCAGCGCCCCGCCCTGGCTCCCGCCCGTGGCGCCGACGCGGGTCGCATCCACCTCGGGCATGGCCATCACGATCCGCGCCAGCTGCGCGGTGTCCAAGAAAATCTGGCGGAACAGCATCTTGTCCGGGTGGTCGTCCAGGCCGCGGATGATATGGCCGCGGAACGTGTTGCCCTTGACTTGGCTGTTGTCTTCGGAGCGCCCGCCCTGCCCGCGGCAGTCCAGCGCGGCGACCACATGGCCCATGGCCACATAGGCTTGCTTGTCGGCCCACTCGCCGGAGCTGCCGGTGTAGCCGTGGAACATCAGCACCGCCGGGCATTTGCCCTTGATCTGCCGGGGCCGCAGCAGCTTGGCGTGCACCCGTGCGCCGCCCACGCCGGTGAAATAGAGGTGGAAGCACTCGGCCGCCGGCGATTGGAATTCCGCCGGCTTGAGTTTGACCTTCGGGTCAACGGCATGCATTTCCTTCAGCGCGCGCGCCCAGTAGGCATCAAAGTCCGCCGGTTTCGGATTGCGTCCCTGGTAGGTCTTGAGCTGTTCCAGCGGCAGGTCAAAGGTCAATGGCATGGCGTGCGGGTCCTTTCTTTGCGTTGGTTATTTCTTGCCGGCGTCCGGCTTCAGGCGCGCCAGCTCCTGCGTGAAAAGCTCGACCGCCTTGGCGTCCTGTCCTTCTTTTTCCTTGGCAGAATCGGCGTTTTTCCTCGCATCTTCCTTTTTCATGGTTGCGGCCTTGGCGGCGTCGTGCTGGGTTTTCTTGGCCGCCATCTCGGCATCGCGGGTGGCCAGCTCGCTGCGCTTGGTCTCCGCTTTTTCCGCCGAGGGGAACGGGGTGCCGACCGCATCGCACTTGCGTTTGCCGATCGAGGTGGATGGAAATGGCTTTTTGCCGAAATCCGCATCCTTCTTCCACTCTTTCTTGGCATTTTCAATCGCCTTGGGATACAGGGCGGCCTCGGCGGTGATTTCCGCCTGGGTCTTTTTCAAATCTGTTTCGCTTTTGATGGCGACGGCTGTCGTCCGGTCATAATTGACGACCCGCACGACAAAAAACTTTTCCGCCACCGGTACGGCCATGCACACCTGTGCGGACATGCACACCATCGCCGCCATCATCATCAGATACCATTTCATCTTATCCCCCTTGAATTTAAAGCGATTATTGTTGCGTAATCACCATACAGCGTCAAGCGTGTCCGGTTGATTTCTGCAAGTTTTTCATAAAAGGCCTGGCGGTCCATGGTCCGCTTGCCTGTATCCACGGCGTTTCCGTCTTCGCGCCCTGGCCCCTCGATGGGATATCTCCCGCCCTGTCTGCGTTGATTTGCAGCCCGCCGCCGATTTTTTCTCCACTCGAGGCTCGACAGCGCGGGCATGCCGCATGATAATCCCGTCCGGAATCGATTCGTCAAATCAGGCGGGTGAAGAAGGCGGAATCTCCCATGTCCCCTGTGAAAAAAGGCGCGGTGAAGGCATCCTCGTTGGAGGATCATGAGGCACGGTTGAAGCTCGTGCTGAACGCGGCCAAGGTCGGCACCTGGGAGTGGAATCTCCAGACCAATGAAAACATCTGGAGCAATGAGTTATGGTCGCTGTACGGTCTGGCGCATCACAGTTGCAAGCCGTCCGCTGAAACGTGGCTGCAAACGGTCCATCCCGATGACCGTGATTCGGTCAACGCGAAGATTCGGGACGCCGTGCGTTGCGGCGATGAGCTGAACCTCGAATGGCGCTTCAACAGCCCGCGAAGCCCGGAACGCTGGCTGATGTCCCGCGGTCGGCCGGAGCGTGACAAACAGGGCCGCATCGCACGTTATATCGGCATTGTGATAGACATCACGGCGCGCAAACGGACGGAAAAGGCGCTGCAAACCTCGGAAACCAGGTACCGCCATTTGTACGCGAGCATGACGGACGCTTTCGCGGCCACCGACATGGCGGGCCGCATCCATGAGGTCAACCCCGCTTTCAAAGCCATGGTGGGCTATACGGATGCGAAACTGCGCCAGTTGACATATAAGGACCTGACGCCCGCAAAATGGCACGCCTTCGAAGCCCGGATCGTCAAGGAGCAGATATTTCCCAGGGGATATTCGGGCGTATATGAAAAGGAATACCGCCGCCGGGACGGCACCGTATTCCCGGTCGAGTTGCTTACATTCCTGATCCGCGATGATGCAGGAAAGCCGAAAGGCATGTGGGCCATCGTGCGCGACATCACCGGCCGCAAACAGACGGAGGAGACCATCCGCCGGGAGCGCGAACTCTACATGGATCTGGTCAACACCCAGCCCACCGGCATGTACAGGGTCCGCATTTTTCCACCCAGAACATGGAAAAAGGACGCTTGGCTCAGTTCCAGGAACACGCCCTATTCATTTGCCTTTGGAAATGACCGTTTCTACCAAATCCTGGGCATTGAAAAGAAAACGTTCGAGCGGAATCCAGGCATCCTCAATGAGTTGGTCCACCCCGATGACAAGGACGGGTTCGCAAAGCTGCACGCAAAAGTCATGGCGAGGCCGGTCAAGTCCATGTGGGAAGGCCGGCTCCTGGTCAACGGAGAGGTCCGCTGGGTGCACTTCGAATCCACTCCCCGCCCCCTCGCCGGCGGTGACGTGCTGTGGACCGGCGTGCTCCAGGACATCACCGACCGCAAGCAGGCTGAGGCAGCGCTGCGGCAAAGCGAGGAAAAATACCACCTGCTCTTCCAGAACATGACGGAAGGCTTCGCGCTTTATGAACTGCTCTTTGACAAACAAGGCAACCCGGCGGATTGGCGCATCCTGGAGATAAACGACGCTTATACACGCCACACCGGCGTTGCCAGGGGACGGATTGTCGGCCGGCGCATCAGCGAAGTCTTTCCTGATGCAATCCCCGAGTATCTGCCGTTCTTCGCGAAATTGGTCACCACCGGAACGCCGGCGAACTTCCAGACGTATTCGAAATCCGTCGGCCGCCATCACCATGTCGTCACATTCCCGGCAGGAGGTCACCGCTTCGCCAGCCTCGTCGAGGACATCACTGAACGGAAACTGGTTGAGACAGCGCTGCAGGAGAGCCGCACACAGTATCTGAATCTGGTGGAGGGAACACCGGATCTTATCACCAGGGTCGATACCAAGGGCCGCTTTTTATTTGTGAATCATACCGCGCTGGAAATTTATGGATTGGCACCGGAAGACTGTATCGGACGCCTGGCCTTTGATTTCATCCACCCGGAAGATCGGGAGATGACCAAGGCGGCTTTCCAAACCTGGCTGAAGAGTGGCAAGGACGTATTTTCCCATGAAAACCGCATGGTGGACATCGCTGGCCAGGCACATTACATAGCATGGTCGATCCGCGCCGAACGCGGCGAAAACGGCAAGGTCTGCGGATTCGCCAGCACAGGGATGGACCTCACCGGCCGCAAGCAGGTCGAGGAGGCGCTGCAAAACAGCGAAAGCCGGTATCGTGAACTCGTTGATTTTGCGGTGGACGGAATACTGGTAGGCACTCATGAGGGTTTTATCACCGAAGCCAATGAGTGCATATGTAAGCTGACCGGCATGAAGCGCGAAGAATTGATCGGAAAGCATATACGCGATCTTCCGTTTGAACCGGAGGGTCTTGCCAAGAACCCTTTGCGCTTTGACTTGCTCCAGAAATGCGAAATTGTGGTGCGTGAGCGCAAAATCGTCCGGCCAGATGCATCGGAAGTGGTTGTTGAAATGCACACAAAGATGATGCCCGATGGAAGCTACCAGTCCATCTACCACGACATCACCGACCGCAAGCAGGCGGAGGAGCAGGTGCGGCGATTCTCCATGCAGCTTCTGATTGTGCGCGAGGAGGAGCGGAAAAGTATGTCCGCCGTCCTGCACCACGATGTGGGTTCGCTGGCCGTGGGAATCTCCGCCCATCTTGACGCGATGGAACAGGACATCCGCGCCGGAAAAACCGGCGAAGCGCTCAAGTGGATGAAGCAGACCCGGAAGCTGTTTAATGAGTCGGTGGCGCGGCTGAAGGGCATGGCCATCGAACTCCGGCCACCCGACCTCGATGTCCTCGGCCTGTGCGCCGCCCTGCGGCAGCACTTCTCTCTTTTCACAAAGCACAGGGGCGTCCGGATTCATTTCAGGGAATCCATGGGGCGCAGGCGGATGTCAGGGACCCTCGCCACAATTCTGTTCAGGGTCGCACAGGAGGCGCTGACAAACGCCTTAAAGCACGGGCACGCAAAAAAAGTGGATGTGGGCCTCCATATCTCGAAAAAAAAGATTCACCTGTCAATTCATGACAATGGGAACGGGTTCAATCCGTACAGCCAAAGCGCGCAGGTGCCATCGAAGTTAGGGCTCCTTGTGATGCGGGAAATGGTGTCTGCAGCCCAAGGCACCTTCACCATTGATTCAAGGAAGGGAAAAGGAACGGTAGTACGCGCGAGCCTGCCGCTTGATGCGGCAAGGCAGGCCCCAGCCGTGAAAAATACAAAAAAAAGATCAAGCGGCTCCTGACATGCTGTTTGCTTGCGCTGGCATTACTTAAGCATTAGATTGTTGTGGAAATTGACAGGCGCGGGTTGCCTGAATCGGAACTTTTTCTGACTCCTGCCGCCTGCATCCTCTTGGAATCATTATGCCTATACGTGTTGTCATTGCCGATGATCATCCGATAGTCCGGGAGGGATTGCGGCTGACGATTGAGCGGGCCAAAAAGAATATCTTGGTGGTCGGCGAAGCCTCAAATGGCATGGACGTATTGAAGCTGGCCCGGACAACGCCTGCCGATGTATACATCCTCGATATCACCATGCCCCGGATGAACGGGATCGAAACAGTCAGGGAGCTGCTCAAAAAATTTCCGGCGTCGAAGGCGCTCATCCTGAGCCTGCATGACACCAAAGCGATGGTTGAGTCGGCGCTGGAAGCCGGTGCAAGGGGTTATCTGACAAAGGAAACAGCCACCCAGAACGTGGTGGATGCGGTTTCTGAAGTCCATGCCGGACGTTTTTATCTCAGTCCCGACATCGCCCATTTCATCGTTCAGGCTGGGCTGGATGGCAAAAAAGGCGTGCGGAAAGCCAGGGCAGCCTCCGCGCTCACCGGGCAGGAGCGCAAAGTGCTGCAGCTGATTGCGGAGGGCCACAGCAACAAGGAGATCGCCGATGTGCTGGGCTTGTCCGCCAATACCGTCCACGTCCACCGCAGCGCCGTGATGGCCAAGCTGGATATCCACAAGCAGGCGGACCTCGTGCGCTACGCCATCAGGGAAGGCATTGCCAAGCTCTGAGCAGGGCGGCGCGCGGCTAGCCTCAAAATCCGTCCAATCTAATCCTTTCGGGTTATACCATCCCTTTCGCATTCTACGATAATGGGTTCTATCGGATGGATAGGGTTTTGCCTTCGCTTCGCAGTGTGCTTCCCTCTTCATCCGCGGGTGGATTGGCCGTTATCAGGAGAAAGCCGGCAATTATGAGTCCAAAGATCAGCAGCAAGGATCCCGGGGTCTGCGTGCTCGTGTTCAAGTACGACCACGGCTCGGAAACGGTTTCCACGCCCGCGCCGAAATCAAAGGGGCGCAAGGCAAAGGGCAACGCGGTCCGGTCGGGAAGGAAAGGATGACCCGTGGCGACGCATATTGAATGGGAGGCGCTGAACAGCGAGGTCGGCTCCCTGTATCAGCAGGGACACTACGGCCGTGCTGTGGTGGTGGCCAAGAAGGCGCTCCAGGTTGCCGAGCAGTCCGCAGATCCGGACCACCCTGATGTGGCCGATAGCCTGAACACCCTGGCGTTGCTGCACGAGACCAAAGGCCAGTACGCGCTGGCCGAACCGCTCTACAAACGGGCGCTGGCAATGGTTGAAAAAAAGCTCGGCCCCGACCACCCTGATGTGGCCACGAGCCTGAACACCCTCGCGGGGCTGTACGACTCGCAGGACCAGTACGCGAAGGCCGAACCGCTTTACAAGCGCGCGCTGGCGATCCGGGAGAAGGCGTTCGGGCCGGATCACCACAATGTGGCGATGATTCTTGAGAATATGGCAGCGCTTTACCGGGCAGCCGGGCGCGGCAAGGAGGCCGAACCGCTGGAGCAGCGCGCCGCGGCCGCCCTCCGCTTGAGCGCAGGATGATCGCGTTGGTTTTTTTCAATAACGCAGGGGGATCGCCATGGGATGGGCCAATAAAACATTCAGGAGATCGGCAGAGCCGGTTGATTTCACTGAGGCCGCCGACCTGAACAAGCGTGCCATGCAGTTCCTTGCCCGGGGCCGGTATGCGCAGGCGGAGCCGCTCCTCAAGCGCGCGCTGGCGATCCAGGAGAAGGATTTCGGCTCGAATCATCCCGCCACGGTTTCAAACCTGGGCAGCCTTGCAAATCTGTACGCCTTGCAGGGCCAGTACGCGCAGGCGGAGTCGTTTTACAGACGCGCGCTGGTGACCCAGGAAAAAACGCTCGGGCCGGATCATCCGAAGATCGCCATGCTCCTTGAAAACATAGCACGGATTTACCGGAAGACCGGCCGCGAACAGGAGGCGGAAGGGCTGGCGCGCCGCGCCGTGACCATCCTGGCGGGAGCCGCCCTGCATTCGAGCAGGGAAAAACGCCTTGGAATTGCGGCCCATTGATAAAAGAGGACGCCATGGAATGGCTCAACAAGTTGCTGGGAAGACCGTCGGAGCCGAAGGAGCCCGATGAAGCGGCGGACCTGAAGCGCGAACTGGCGCTGTGGCAGGCGATTCATGGCCCGGAGAGCCCCCTTGCAGCCCCCAGCATGGACAACCTTGCGGAGGTTTATAAGATTCACGGCCAGTACGCGAAGACTGAACCGCTCTACAAGCGCGCCCTGGCCACCCGGGAAAAGGCGCTCGACCCGGATCATCCCAAGGTGGTCATGATCATTGAAAAAATGGCCAAGCTCTATCGGAAAATGGGCCGCGAGGATGAAGCCGAACAGCTGGAGCGGCGTGCCTTGGCCACCCGGGCGGCAACCGCTTCGCATTCAGGCAGCGGAAAAGCATCTTGAATTTTGCGGATAATATTGTTAACAAAGCGACGATTGATTATGGAATGGTTTTCCAAACTGTTCAGAATATCGGCAACCCCTAAGGATTCCGCCGAAGTTGCGGACCTGAAACGCGAGCTGGCGAACCGGGAGGATGCGCTCGGGCCGGATCATCCCGATATCACCCCGTGCCTGAACAACCTCGCGGAACTCTACAAGGCCCATGGCCGGTACGCGCAGGCGGCTCAGTTCTATGAACGTGCCCTGACAATCCGGGAAAATGCGCTCGGCCCGGATCATCCCTCGGTGGCCCAGAGCCTGAACCACCTTGCGATGCTGTGCCGCGCTCGGCACCGGTACGCGGAGTCCGAGTCGTTCTTTAAACGTTCCCTTGCGATCAAGGAGAAAGTGCTCGGGCCGGATCATCCCTCGGTGGCCACGAGCCTTGAAAACATGGCCAAGCTTTACCGGAAAATGGGCCGTGATGATGAGGCCGAATCGCTGACGCAGCGCGCCGTGGCCATCCGGACGGTGAAGCTGTAATTTTGAATTTGCGCGACGCCTTGCGCCTTTACCTTGGCGTGAAACGTCCGGCTCTTATCCGTGGTGGGTATTTTCCTGCCTTCCGCATCCCCATGCTTCAGTCTGGCGGACATTCACCACCCCCTATGCCCTCTCCAGCGCCTCCCGGACCTTGGCCGCCAGTTCCTTTATCGAAAAAGGCTTTTGGATGAAATACACCCCTTCATCCAGCACGCCGTGGTGTGCGATCACATCAGCCGTATAGCCCGACATGAACAGCCGCTTGAGGTGCGGATAGAGCGACAGCAGGTTTTTGGCCAGGTCCCGCCCGTTCATCTCGGGCATGACCACGTCGGTCACCAGGAGACAGATATCGCCGGCGTGCTCCCGGGCCATGCGGATGGCTTCGCCCGGTGTGCTGGCGGCCAGCACGGTGTAGCCCAGCTTTTCGAGCATCTTCGTGGCCAGCGCCAGGATGGACGGCTCGTCCTCCACCAGCAGGATAGTTTCGCGGCCGCGTGCGGCCGGTTCCGCATGGATGTCCTTTTGCGCCTGCCCGGCCTTGCCCTCGTGCCGGGGCAGATAGATCGTGAACGCCGTTCCACTGCCCGGCTCGCTGTAGGCGCTGATGAAACCCTTGTTCTGCTTGACCGCCCCGTAGACCGTGGCCAGTCCTAGCCCGGTGCCTTTGCCCACCCCTTTGGTGGTGAAAAACGGCTCGAAAACATGCGCCAGCGTCTCTTTGTCCATGCCGCAGCCGCTGTCGCTCACGACAAGCCGCACATAATCCCCCGGCACTGCGCCTGTGTGGGCGGCGCAGTACTCATCGTCCAGGGTGCTGTTTCCCGTCTCGATGGTGATCTTGCCCACCCCGCTGATCGCATCCCGCGCGTTGATGCACAGATTGGTCAGTATCTGGTCGATCTGCGAAGCATCCACATTGGCCGGCCACAGGCCCGCGCTGGGGTGCCAGTTGAGCTGGATATTCTCGCCGATGAGCCGCCGCAGCATCTTGAGCAGGCCGTCCACGGTTTCGTTCAGGTCCAGCACCTTGGGTGCGATGGTCTGCTTGCGGGCAAAGGCCAGCAGCTGCCGGGTGAGGTCGGCGGAGCGTTCGGCCGCCTTGCGGATTTCCGCCAGGTCGGCATACAGCGGATGCTCCGGGTCCACCTGCTCCATCGCCATTTCCACACGTCCGAGGATCACCCCCAGCATGTTGTTGAAGTCGTGGGCCACGCCGCCCGCCAGCCGCCCCACGGATTCCATCTTCTGCGCCTGCATCAGCTGGGCTTCAAGCCGGGCCTTTTCCGCCTCGGCCTGCTTGCGCTCGGTGATGTCGATGATCGAGCCTTCCAGGATTCCCTGCTCCGGATAGAGCCGTACAGATGTGATGCAGTGGATGATCTTGCCGTCTTTTTTTACCAGTTGGCACTCCAGGTCGTCGACGTGGCCCTTTGCCCTGAGCGTTTTGACCATTTCATCCCGCTCTTTCGAATCGGCCCAGAGGATCTGGGAGGGATTGCCCACACACTCCTCGCGCGTCCTGCCGAGGATGGACAGGTACTTTTTGTTCAAATCCAGCAGTTCCGACCCGTCGAGGCACGACCGGAACATCCCCGCCTCGGCGTTGTTGAAGAGGCTCCTGTACTTCTCCTCGCTCGCCCGCAGCGACGCCTCCACCTGCATACGCTCGGTGATGTCCTGGATCGTTCCGACCATCCTGACGGGCTGGTTCTGCGCATCAAATTCAAGTTCGCCCAGCCCGTGCACCCAGCGTTCGGCGCTGTCGCTTTTCTGGATGATTTTGTATTCCTTGTCGAATCGGCCGCGCTTGCCCAGGACATCATGGGCGAAGTAATTCGCCATGGTCTGCCGCCATTCGGGATGGATCAGCCGCGTCCACCCCTCCACGGAGCGGACATACGCGGCGTCGATCCCGAAAATCTCGTCGAGGCTGGCCGAACTTTTCCAGAGGCCGTCGGGAATGTTCAATATATAGCTGCCCATCCGGGCGACTTCCTGCGCATACTTCAGGTGCGCTTCGCTTATCCGCAGAGTCTCCTCCGCCTGCTTGCGCTCGGTGATGTCACGAACCATGGCAAGAATGCGGCGTTGCCCGTTGATGCAGGCGCTCTTCATGGCCACCTCCACCCAGAAAAGCCCGCCGCCTTTCTTCCGGGCCTGCCATTCAAAAACCTGCGGGCCCTCCGCCATGGCTTTTGCCATCCGCTGCCGTGCTTCCACCTCCGAGAAGGGGCTGGCGCCCAGGCTGCTGTCATTCGGGAACAGCCGCAAGGCCTCCTCACGGCTGAATCCATAAAGATGGCACATGGAGTCGTTCACATCGAGGACGGCGCCGGTATCCGCGTCATGGATGAAAATGGCATCGTTGGCCGCGTTGAATATCTCCCGGTAATTCCGCTCGGTTTGCTTCAGCGCTTCCTCCGCCTGCTTGCGCTCGGTGATGTCGATCGTGTAGCCCGCCAGCAGGGTCTTGTTGCCTAGGGCAAGCGGGAACTTGATCGTGGTGTAGTGGCGGCCATTGAGATCCTCGTCCAACTTCAGCACCTTGCCCTGGGAGGCGACGGCCCAGTCGTCGGCGGTGATCTTTGCCGCGAATTCAGGCGGGAACAGTTCCGCCATGGTCTTGCCTACCATTGCCGATCCCGGGATTCCGGTCATCTGCTCAAAATTCTCGCTGGCCTGCAGCACGCGGCTCTCAGTGGATGACACCTCTTTGATGTAGGTGTAGATGGGCGAGTGGCGCATGAACAGCGCGAATAGCTCGTTGTTCTCCCTCAGCGCTTCCTGCGTATCAGTAGGTGTGGCGCCGCCCGGCGCTTCGGATGCTTTCACTTTGTCCTTTTCGCCTGACCCCATGACCCCCGGCGTCTTTTTCCTTGCGGGCAGAATGCTTCATATTCCCGCACGAATACATGTGCAAAAAAACATAACCTGTCTGGAAATTGTTTCAATCAGTGCTGACCTTGTCGAGGATTGAGTTGGGAAAACTTCATGTATGAAAAAATACCATGTGATTCCGGCCTCTGGCCGGCCCGGCACAGCCGCTACGGTAAAGTTGGAAGTTCATCCGGGCCGCCGAACGTGCGGCGGGTGCCGGTGTACAGTTCAAACTCCAGCAGGCGGCATTCAATCTCGCTGTTGAAGAAGATGATGCGCCGCCGGGTGCGCAGCCCCACCCGCTTGGCCAGGTCGAGGTTGCCCGTGAACACATATCCGGTGTAGCCCTGCCCGCGCTGCTTGAAAAAATCGCCGATCTGCCTGTAGACCGGCTCCAGTTCCACGGTATCCCCCATGCGGTCGCCGTAGGCGGGGTTCAGCATGATCACGCCGCCGCTGGCCGGCAGGTCCGTGGCGGCAAAGTCGCACACGCCGAACTGGATGCGGTCCGCCACGCCGGCCAGCTGCGCGTTGTGCCGGGCCCCTTCCACAGCCTTGGGGTCGTGGTCGGTCGCGATGATGGCCCCCTCCCGGCGTGGCCCCTTGGCCTGCAGGGCCTGCTCGCGCGCGGTCCGCCATGCATCGGACGGAAACCCGCGCAGGGCCATGAATCCGAACCGTTCCCGCAGCAGCCCCGGTGCGCGCCCCTCGGCCACCAGCGCCGCCTCGATGGCCAGCGTGCCGCTGCCGCACATGGGATTCACGAACGCGCCGCCGTTGCTTACCCACCGGGTCGCCTGCACCACGGCCGCGGCCAGGGTCTCCTGCATCGGCGCCTTGCCGGGGATCTTGCGGTACCCGCGCCGGCAGAGCGGCTCGCCGGAGGTGTCGAGGTAGACCGCCGCGTCCTCGTTGTTCCAGTACAGGAACACCACCGCCTGGTCCTGCCGGTTGCCGCTGTCCGGCCGCTGCCCGCAGGCCTGGCGCATCCGGTCCATGATGGCGTCCTTGCATTTCAGCCCGGCAAAGCGCGTGTCGCGGATGCATTCGGTATGCACGAAGCTGTTGATGCACACATAGCCTTGCGAGTCGAGGAACGCCTCCCATGGCAGGGCCGTCACCGCGGCATGAAGCGCATCCGGCGAGGCCGCCCGGAACGCCGCCACCTGCCACATCACGCGTAGCCCGGTCCGCACCTGCAGGTTGAGCCGGAAGGTGTCGGTCAGCGTGCCCTCCGTTTCCACGCCCGTGAGCCGTTCCGCGCGCACCGGGAAGCCCAGCATCTCTAGTTCCGCCCGCAGATAAGGCGCGATCCCCCTGCCGCAGGTCACCAGAATGGGCCGCTTTTCATGCCACGTTTGATTTTTTTCTGTTTTCATGATTGCCTGAATGTTACTTATAACCATATGCAGAAGAAAATCAAAACTGGAAAGCATAAAAACAGGCGGGATGCGTCAGTGGCGGGATTATACCCCATGGCATTCCGGACGGGTGCTGTGCTGCGGTCAACCCGTTCACGCGATAGTGTGTCGCAACAGGAAAAGCTCTGTCGCACATCCTGCGCTTCGCGGCCTCGCGGCCGGACAGGTCGCGCAGGCAGGAAAATTCTTTCGCGTGTTTGCTTCAACGGGAATGCGGCTTGGCCGCCGGTTCATCGACCCAATAGCCTTGACGGCTGTAATGTCGATGCAGCCCGGTCTCGTAATCCCGCGTCAGCTGCGACTCCTCCGTGTATTCCGGTGACTGCTTGATCGTCTCGCGGCGAAGATTGACGAAGACTTTCAGCTCGCTCCAGCTGACGCGCTCGATCCATCGCGGCGAAATCAGCACTTTTTTCCCGGGCCACCAGTTTCGTGTATCGACGACTAGATAGCGGATCGCCCACGTCTCGTCATCGATGATGAAATCGTCGACATGGCCGATTTCGCCATCGGCGGCTTGGATGTGGTGGCCGCTCACATCGTGCGTGCTGCGCAGATGGTGATCATACTTTTTCTTGTCCTGGGTGCATTCTTTCCATTTGTCAGACCCGCGCACAATATAGGGATAAGCCCCCCACATGTATTGGCCGCCCCAATACATCGGCCATCTATAATACTCGTAGTAGTTCTCCTCGAATTGTCGCGAGACGGGTTTGTCGCTGTCCAGGGACGGGCTGTCCTCGATCTGCTTTTTGGTCAGGTCGATGGCGATCTGTTGGTCTTCCCTGATCACGGTGCGCAGCGCATGCGGGGAAATCAACACCTGCCGGCCCGTAAGCCAGTTTCCTGTATCGGCGACCAGATAACGAATCGTCCAGTGCTGGTCGTCGAAGTAGAATTCCTTGACCTTCCCGATCTCTCCGTCAAGGCCCTTTAATGTGTAACCCTTTAGTGTTTTGGCTTTGTTTAGCATGATAGTCCTTTCGTTCCTTGCGCCTTATGTTTGTTCGCTGCTGGCGTCCAGCCGGCAGCATGTTTGACAAAATGGGTTCACTGCGATCTATATTTTTCTATATTGCACCGGCAGCGGCGGATTCACCATGGGTTAAAACCCTACCGTGGATTATGGCGAAGCCCGGAGTCTGCGAATGTCCCGAAAATCGTTTGTGCCGCACAAAACGGGGTGGACCTCAAACTGAATTACCAGACTTTTAACACAACTTCGGCATCCGGCCCCTAAAACAGCACGGCAGCAACTTACCTATAGACAAAGCAACCCCATCCCGCTAAAGTACCTCCAGTTTTTTGATATCGCACAGGCGGGAGTAATTCAGTGGTAGAATGTCAGCTTCCCAAGCTGAACGTCGCGGGTTCGATCCCCGTCTCCCGCTCCAATCTTTGATGGACCTCACGTTTTCACAAGCATTCCCAAGCTCTGTTTCATCCAAAAACACCGACGCATGAAACAGGGGAAAATGCAGGGCAAAAACATACCTCCTGCATGGTCGCATCATCACACCCTAAAACAACATTTGCCAATCCCCGGATAAATGCATAAATTGATCGGGTATCGTTTTGATTCAATATGGAAAGGATCTGCCATGTCAAAAAACACCGCCTCACCCTTTAAATCCAAAGCCGCAAAGCCACGCACTTTCAAGACATCGCCACGGCCGCTGGTCGGCCACATCCCCACGATCGCCCTGACCCCGGTGGCCGATGGACGGACCGGCGCATATGAGTCGAATGCGGAAAAGACATGGGGTCTGGTTGAAAAGGTGCACGAGCTCATCACCAAAAACATCATGCTGCCAGACGGCACGCCGGTCCGCGTAGTCGTGGCGCCGGAAATCGTTTACGGGCCCCGCACCGCCGCGCTGGCACAGGCCCATTACATCAAGGAAGGCGTGACCGCCAATATCTGGATCAGCCGCTCCTGGTCATATAGCGATGAACTGATGGGCGCCTGCATGGGCATGGGATCCACCGAGTGGCAACAGGCGGCCTATGGACTGAACCAGACCGACCGGCCCGGCGCCGTCTGGCTGAAGGCGTTCACAGCGGCCATGGACGAGAAAATGCGGCCGATTTTCTGCATTTACAGCCCGAACCTAGAGGATGAAACCCAGCCGCTGAACGAGTTCGTGTCCGAACGGCTCCTGCGCTTCGCCCGATGCGCGGCCGCAGTGGGCGAAATCCGCGGCAAAAACTACCTGAGCATCGGAAACGTGTCCATGGGCATCATCGGCTCCGACGCGCGGCGCAACACCTTCCTGCACTATCTGGGCATGGGCACGGTGTCGGTGGACATGGTGGCCATCCGCGGACGGATTGACCGGCAGTACTATGACCATGACGAGCTGGAAAAAGCCTTCCGCCATGTCAAAAACAACTACCGCTTCGATTTCGGACAGGGCCAACGCCCGCTGCCGCCGGATGAGCTGATCCGCGAATGCCTGCGCATGACCCTGATCACCCGCGACCTGATGCACGGCAACCCCCGGCTGGCCGCATCATCGGTGGGCCGCCAGCAGGGGTTCCGCGCGGATGTGGAATACGCACAGGGCGCCAACGCCATCGCCGCCGGCACGCAGGGCCAACGGCAATGGACCGATCTTTATCCCAACTTCGACATGACGGAATCCATGCTGTGCAGCGCGTTTGACTGGAACGGATTCCGCGCGCCCATGACCGTGGCGACCGAAAACGACAGCAAGAACGCGATCGGCATGATGCTGGCCCTGCAACTGACCGGGGCCCCGCAACTTTTCGCCGACATCCGCACCAACTGGACACCGGCCAGCATCAAGGCCGCCACCGGCCAGGATGTGGAAGCCATCTGTCCGCGCGGCATCATCGACAAGCGCAATTCAGGCGCGGGCGCGCTGGAGTACGGCACAGACCCCTACCAAATCACAGGATGCGCCTATACAACGCCCATCCATGAGGTCATGCGCAAAATCCGCAACTCGGCCTCTTTGCAAAAACAATGCATCAAGGCGTCCATCGCGGCAACCCATTACATGGGCGCCAACCTGACGTACTTCCCCGGCGACGGGCTGTCCAGCCACTACCGCACACCCGGCGGAATCCCCATGACCGCCTACCGCTATAACATGGCCGGCGAACAGCTGACCTGCTCGATCGCAGAAGGCGAGACGGTGGAACTGCCGAAAGACGTGGCCGACCACATCAGCCGGGTGACGGACGCCACATGGCCTGAAACCTACTGGACCCCAAGGGATATGACGTCATTCGAATACATGTCCCGCATCGGACCCAACCATGACGCCAACAGCTTCGGGCTGATCGGCGCCGACATGATCACGATCAACGCCATGCTCCGCATCCCGGTGGACATGCACAATGTGGCCAAGGACCAGATATTCCGGCCAACGATATGGGACCGTTTTGGCGGCGATGATTTCCGGGTTTGTGAAAAGCTCGGACCGCTTTACGTGTGAACGGGCAGGATTCCGCACAACCCCATGCCCGGATCATGATACTTCAGACTGCCTGCGCCGCCGCTCCATGAACCAAATCGCGGCAATGCAGAATTCATAGAGCAGGTAAAGCGGCAGCGCCACCAGGGTCTGCGTGAAGGGGTCAACCGTCGGCGTGACAATCGCGGCGATCAGGAAAATCACCAGCACCACATGACGGCGGTATTTCGCCAAGGTGGATACGGTGACCAGCCCTATATGGGCAAAGAACAAAAGCACCACCGGGAACTCGAAGGCCAGGCCGAACGCCAGAAGCAGCTTGACCACAAATGCCACATAATCGGGCGCCTGGATGAAATCCATGCTCACGCCCATCCACGCGCTGATGCCGAACATCCATTGCAGGGTCACGCCGAGAATCCAGAAATAGCACACGGCAACACCCGCCATGAACAGGACGACCGCCAGTCCGGACAAATGCAGAACCGCACGGCGCTCCTTGAGGGTCAGCGCGGGGAAAACGAAACGAGCGATAATCAACAGCATGAACGGCGCGCTGATCAGCAAGCCGCTCCACAGGATGATGCTCATCGCCAGCGACAGGCCGCCGGTCAACTGGAAAACCTTGAGATACTGGTCCGGCGAGCGGCCGGCATTCAACAAAGGAAGCGTCACCCACTTGTAAATATGGGGCGCCAACGGCAACGCCACCGCCATGCCGGCCGCCAAGGCCACCATACAGCCGATCAAGGTGCGCCGGAAATCCTCCAGATGCGCCATAAACGGCCGCCGGGTATCATGTGGTGTATCATCAGCCGGCGATGTCATGGGGACCGTCTCCGGGAATGGATGGCTTTTCGCCCGCAGCAGGCTTTGATTGAGTTATCTGGCTATCGTTTGCCGGGACAGACGTCTGTTCCGCCAGCAGAGGGGCTGATCCGGGCACAGATGTTTCACCAGACAGAGACGGCTTTCCGTCCACAGCAGGCTTTACGTCCGGTTTCACCAGGATTTCATTCACCGGAGGCAACGGCTGGTCCAGCGTCGCCAGCTGATCCTGAAACCCTTTGGAAATGCGACGGAGCTCACCGACCGCTTTTCCCAGCGACCGCATGAGCTCCGGTAGACGTTTCGGTCCGAACAGAACCAACGCCAACAACAGAACCAGCATAATTTCCCCGGCCCCGAGGGACCCCGCCAAAAAGGCAAGAGGGAAATACTGATTCATGGTCCCTTAGCGAAAAAATGCAAACTCGACGCGACGGTTTTCCGCCCAAGCGGCATCATTGTGCGCGGGATTCGCGGGCTTTTCCTCACCAAAGCTGCGGGTCTGGATGCGGGTGCCGTCAACGCCCATGCCCACCAGGCAGGCGCGAACCGCAAGGGCACGCTGCTCGCCAAGGGTCATGTTATACTCGTTGCTGCCACGCTCATCGCAGTTGCCTTCGGCAACCAGATGCACTTCCGGATATTTCTTAAGGAACGCCGCCGCCTTTTCAACCTTGGCCATCTCGCCCTTTTCGACGCTGTAGCTGTCATAGGCGAATTTGACGGTCTCAATCTGAGCCTCGGGGTCCGTGATCCGCTGCCCTTCGCCAAAGCGCTGGCCTTGCATTGCCACATCACCCTGCGCCACATCCGTGGGCGCCAGCACATCGCCGTTTGTGGCCACGTTCTTCTTGCTACGGCAACCGGCGAACACCGCCACGCACAATACACACATAACCGCGACTCTCATCCACTGCTCTGCTCTCATTGATGACTCCTTTATGTTAAACTTCACCCGAAATCCAAATGATGCCCTGAACCACATTAACGTGGTGACCAGCTTGCAGAGTAACAATTCCCACCCAAGCCCGTCAACTTTACTTCTGTTTTTTCCTCCGTGTCAAAAACGTACAGGCTTGACTGGTATCCGCCTGTCTTCGTGTACACCACATGCCGGTTATCCGGCGCCCAGGAAGGATCCTCATGGTCATAGCCGTCGGAGGTCAACTGTTCACCCTCCCCGCCTGTCGTGGCCAGGCAAAGCTGGTAACGCCCGCCGCGCTTGCTGCTGTATACGATCCGGCCGTCGCTGCCCCAGTCCGGCTCAACGTTTTCCGACCCCTGATAGGTCAAACGCCGCTCGGGTCCGCCAGAAGCTGAGGCGATATACAAATGCGGCAGACGCGCTTTATTAGACACATAGACCAGCTGCTGGCCATTGGGCGACCAGGACGGACTGGCCTCGGCGCAAGTCGGCGTGCGCGTGACCCGGGTGGTCTGCCGGCTGGAGGCATCCACCACATAAATGTCGGGATTGCCGTCCTTGGAAAGCGTCAGCGCCAGCCTGCCGCCGTCCGGCGAAATGGCCGCACCCACATTCACGCCGGGAAAACTGAGCAGCCGCGTGCGGCTGTAATTGCCGAGGTTAATGCGGTAAAGGTCCGGATAACCACCCACGAACGATGTGTAGAAAACAGTCCTGGCATCACGCCCCCATGCGGGCGCCAGGCAGGGCACGCCATCGCGGGTGATCTGCTGCACGCCCTGTCCATCCGCATCGCACACATAAAGGTTCTTGCGCCCGCCGATATTGCCGATAAACACAATGCGCGTTCCGGAAAGGCCGGTCTTGCCCAGCACCGCCTTGATGATTTCATCCGCCAGAATGTGCGCCTGATACCGGGCCGTGTCCGAGGCCTGCCGGGTGTTTTTCTCAAGATACACACGATTGTCCGCCACCCCGCGCACCTGGCACACCAGCGACAGCGAGCCGCCGAGGTCCTGGCAGTTCCCCGCCACGCTGACCATGCCACGGCCAGACGGGACGATTTCAAAATAACCGGAACGGCCCAGATCACCTTCCAGCGTCTTGCGAAAAAGCGAGGCCATCCCGCCGGACGCCGCCAGACCGTCCACGCTGATCCCTTTGCGCAGACTGCCTTGCTTGACGATGCGGACATCCACCTGCTGCCCCATCACCACCGATGCCACCAGACCTATCAGCACACCCGCCATCATTCTTTTCATGCCGTCTCCTTTACTCCACTTTGAAACTAATGGTTATTGTAGATTTCCTTGCCAGGAACGACGGGGAAAGACCATACACACGGTCGACCGAAGCAGCGGCCCGCCGCACGGAATCATCCATCTCCGCCAGTCCTGACTTCTGCACCACATCAAACCCAAGGACCGTGCCATCCGTCTTGAACCGGACCTGCACCAGCACTTCGGCATTGCCGGCCGCCGCCGCCGGCGGCTGCGTCCAGGCATCATAGAAAGCGTCCTTGATCTTGATCAACATCATAACATCTTCTTCGGGAATGATGTTTTGCGTACCCGCCTTGGCGCCCATGCGCAGCATCCGCTGAATTTCCTCCGCCGACAGCTTCTTGGTGCCGGGCGGCAGCTTAAACCCCTTCACCCCGGGTATTTTACTTTTCTTGTTTTTCTTGTCCGGCTTATGGTCTTTCTCTTTTTGTGCCACTTCCGGAACGGCTTCCTTCTCCTCCTGCGCGATGACCTGCTGCTTGGGAACCGGCACCAGCCGCGGCTTGGAGGCGACATCAAAAAACTCGTCCTCCTTCGGCGTATCTTTGGCCGCCGTCACCTCCTGCTGGTCCGCCTCATCAACGGCCACCTCAAATGTGGCATCCTTGGACAGGTCGGCCGCTTTTTTTATGATATTCAGACTGCCCCAGGCCAATGCCAGGATCAGCAGAACGTGGATCACCGTGACATATTTCAAATGATAGGAAAAACGCACCGTCTTCGGCTTCATTTTTTCACCGGTTCGTCCCCAGGCTGCGCCACCAGCGCCATTTTGGTGATGTTGGCATCGTGCAAAATCTTCAGCACCACGACACTCGACCAGCAAGCAGGAATGCATTCATGACCGATGTTGCCGACATGGAGGCCAGCGGCAGGCTCATAAAAAACTGTGACACAGTCGGGCACCCCTCTTTTTAAATCGAAACTGCGCTACAATATGACGCCCGACACGGAAAGTAAAGCGCAAGAAAGCAAATGAATCTTTAGAGCCTATCCTGCCTTGTTGAAAACATTATGACGACATTGACCACCCTAACGATGAAGGGCATAGGCCAGGACTCGAATGGCCGCCTCTTTGGCTTGATTGGCGGCTTTGCGGGCGCCAAGTGCCGCGCCGGT
>Ga0073936_10000307_pt1 | contig 72915 bp, 51 predicted proteins | sample AliMusrvi5mmetaG_FD_87041 | JGI IMG/M metagenome (GOLD analysis project Ga0073936, IMG submission 87041) | Freshwater lake bacterial and archeal communities from Alinen Mustajarvi, Finland, to study Microbial Dark Matter (Phase II) - Alinen... | ecosystem: Environmental > Aquatic > Freshwater >... | reverse complement strand
GGAAAGACCTCGACCGCGTCACCCGGCAGAGGGAAATACTAAAAAAAGCCTTGGGCATACTCTCGGGCCAGTCGCCAGCAGGTATGCCATGATCGAAAGCCTGGCGACAGACCACGGGGTTTCAGAACCGTGCGGGCTTCTGGGCGTTTCCGCCAGCGGCTACTATGCGTGGCGCGTCCGCGGGCCGAGCCTGAAGTCGCTCGAGGACCGGCGCATCGGCGAGCGCGCCGCGGCGATCCACGAGACGAGCCGGAGGACCTACGGTTATCCGCGGGTGACGCGGTCGCTCCGCAGGGAGGGTTTTCTTTGCGGCCGGAAGCGCGTCGCCCGCATCATGCGGCAGAGGGGGCTGAAGGGTTCGAAGAAAGCCCGCTTCCGGCCGAAGACGACGGACAGCGGCCACGGCTGCCCGGTCAGCCCGAACCGGCTCCGGACGGCCGGGCCGGTCGCAACCCCCAACCGCGTGTGGGTGTCGGACATCACCTACATCCCCACCCGGCAGGGCTGGTGCTATCTAGCCGCCGTCATGGATCTGAGACAAAATACCGGCCCTTCAATGTCCGAAATATCGGGGTAAGATCAGGGGCACTCGCCCTCCATTTTCAAATGCGACTTAGGTGGGAGAACATCCCCGTGAGCCGAGGCGGCAAAAGAAGAAACGTGCGCTACTTCTCCAACTCGGGACGCTGGGCGCCGCCACCGGCCACGCCTTGCCCGTCCGGACCTTGTCCGTCGTGGCCGCCCTGCCCCGGGCCACCTCGACGACCGTCCCCGCCGCCTTGTCCGCCCTGTCCACCTCCTTGCCCACCACCGCGACGCCCTTCACCGCCTTGCGGACGCGGAGGCATGCACTCGTCCTGTGTCAGTTTGCCGTCCCCGTTCTTGTCCAGTTTCTTGAGCGACTCGGACGCCTTGGCGATTTCGGACGCATCGATGACTCCGTCGCCATTCAGATCCAGCGCGGCGACGATCGGGGGCGTCGGGCGTTTACGCTCGCCGCCCTGGCTGCCTTGCTGACCGCCGGGGCCGCCTTGTCCGCCGGCCGCGCCGCCGCCTTCGCGCGGCGGTCGCCCGCCCTCTTGGGCCTGAAGGTTACACGCCGCAACGGCGAGTGTGAGCGCGACTGCGAATGGAATTGTCTTCATGGTGCTTGTCCTTTCGTGGGTTTTCTTTCGTGTCAACCGCCCGCACCGGTCCCGATGCAGTAGAGGTAGCGGTTGGAACGCAGAAAGAGCTGTTGCCCCGCGAGCGCGGGCGTGGCGTTGAAATCGGTGTCATCGCCCGCGATCCGGTTCTGCGAGACAATATTAAATTCGGGCTTCGCGTCGAGCACGAAGGTTCCGCCTCGGCGGCTGACTGCGTAGAGATGGCCGTCCGCAGCAACCATCGAGGCGTAGAATTGCTTGCCCCCGCTGAGGCCCGGCATGCGCTCGCGGTAGAGCTGCTTGCCCGTCTTCGCGTCGAGGCACAGCGCGTATGCTTGGTCGCTGACAACGAACAGAAGACCGTTCACGATCACCGGCGACGGAATGTACGAGGCATCGGTGCTCGTCCACGCGATATGGGTCTGCGTGACGTCGCCCTTGCCTCCCGCGCGTACGGCCAGCGTGCTCTGGCGCGGGTAGCCGCCGGTCGTGAAGAGCAGGCCGTCCGCCGCGATCACGCTGGGCGAGACGTTGCCCGGCATGCCAGTCTGCGCGAACCAGCGGAGCTTGCCCGTGTCGGGGTTCATGCCCCACAGCTCACCCGGCACGGCAATCGCCAAGTCGGTTCGCCCAGCCGCGTTCTCCGCAAGCACAGGCGTAACGTAGCTCAGCTCCAGCGAGCCGGTCTCCGCCTTCCAAACCTCTTTGCCGGTGCTCTTGTCGAGCGCATAGACCGCGCGGCCCTCCTCTGCGGCGTTGACGATCACAAGGTTCTTGTAGAGAACCGGGCTCGCGGCAGAGCCCCAGCGCCGGTTGCTGGACAGCTTACCGAGACTCACCTTCCAGAGCTGCTGGCCGCTGAGATCAAAGGCGAGGGCGCCCGTCTTGCCGAAAAAGACGTAGATGCGCTCGCCGTCCGTGGCCGGCGTGTTGCTCGCATACCCGTGCTCGCGGAGGTTGCCGCTGTACGCGTCTTCAGGCAAATCGGCGGGAACGGCCTTGTCCCACACCACCTTGCCGCTCTTGCGGTCGACGCAGAGGAGATGGCGCTGCAGTTTTCCGACGCTGTCCGCGCCGTTGGTACCGACCCCGTAGTCGGAGTAGCAAGTCACGAAGACGCGCTCGCCGAGAACGATGGGGCTGGAGGAGCCGGGTCCGGGGAGCGCCAACTTCCACGCGAGGTTCTGCGACTCACTCCACACAGTCGGAGGCTTGGCGTCCGGCGCGACCCCGCTGCCGTTCAGCCCGCGAAAGCGCGTCCAGTCGGCGGCGCTTGCGAGCTGCGCGGTTGCGCTGATCACGGCGAAAAGGGCGATAAATTGCTTCATTATGCCTCCGGTGCTAGCGGTTTTCGCGGGTCGGGCGACGGTCGCTGTTGTCGCCACCGCCACGTTGGGTGCTTCTGCCTCCTGCCTCGGGCGGACGTTCGCCAGGGGCCGCGTCGGCTTGATCCATGCCGGTCTTGCCCTTCTGCGAGACGGGCAGTTCGATCACGCCTTTCGGAGTCAGGTCGCGGCCTTGCAGCCCAAGGTAGTCGGGCGCATAGCGGTGGACTTTGAACACGGCGTTGAACAGATGGCCTCTCACGTCTTTGCCGGGCAGCTCGCCCTGCGCAAGGATGCCGCCGCGAACCACGGGGTTGACGTATTGCCAAACCTTCTCGCCTGCCGCCGTGACCTCGAATAAATTGCCGATGACGCCCGCGCAGATCAGCGTGTTGCCGTTTGGCAAGCGGTGCGCTCCGGAGATCTCGGAGGAAAAGAAGTCCGTGCGGTTTTTCGCCTCGTAGTGCCAGAAGGCCTTCTCGGGGCCGTAGGGCTTGCCGGCCTCAAGGATGTAGCGGCCGCTGGCGTCGAGCGGCGGAACGATCTCCTCGATGCTGGTGTAGCCGCGGTTGTAGCCGTTGTTAAAGATCGTCACGTGGCCCGCGCCGGGGCAGCCCTCGGGTATCCACTCGCCGTCGTGCTGCTGGTTGAGCTGCGCGTCGCGCTCCGTGCCGCGATCATAGGCGGACGGGTTGCCCCAGCGGTAGATGAGGTCGCCGCCCTTGCCGTGCCGGCCGCCCGCGTGGCCGGCAGCCTCTTTCGTCGTGGTGCTGTGGTCAAGAAACCAGATCTCGCTCTGGCCGCGCGCGCTGATGCTGATCTGGTCGAGCTTCGCGTTGTAGTTGATCGAGTTCGCGTGGTTCCAGAAGGCGGTCGGGCCGCGGCCGCCGGGGCCGCCGCGCATCGCGATCAGTTCAGGATGAGCCGCGATATCGCCGTAGTTGGCCTTGGTCTTGTCGAACTCTTGAACCATATGGTCCCACACGCGCCACTCCCACACCACCTTGCCGCCGCTCGGGTAGATCGGCTGCACCTCGACCACCGCTTCAGGGTAGAGTTCGCGGTCTTGGATCATCTCGGCGGGCCAGCCTGCTGCGACGCAGTCGGCGGCGGTCTTCTTTTCGACAACGAGCATCAGGATGTTGCCGTTGGGCAGCGGCGCAATGTCGTGGTGCTGCTGATACCGGTCGGTCGAATACGAGAACTCCCAGATCAGCCGGCCGGCCCAGTCATACTCCTCGATCCTTCCGCCCTCGCCGCCGCCGGTGAAGCTGCGGCTGCGCACCATGCAGGTGTGCAGCAGGTTGCCGTTGGGCTTGAGGTAGACCGACTGGCCGGGGTAGTACTCGGTCTTCCACTGGTGCACGATCTGCCCCGCGTTGTCCATCAGGTAGACGTTGGTGTTGTGTTTTGGCGCGAGCAGCGTATAGCCGGGGCAGGCCTTGGCCGTGTTGAGGAAGACGCCGACGGTCTGGCCGGGGTTGGGCGAGGCCGGCGTCTTGTTGTTCTCCGCGATCCTTCCGCCACCGCCGCCTGCTGCGCGGCGCTCGCCGCTGCCCTGGCCGCCCGCGCGCTCCTCGCGAGCTGCGCTGTCCGGCCGCGCCCCTTCCTGTTGCGGTGGGCGCTGGACCTCTCCAGCCACGTCCTTCCCCTGCTCGCCTCCAGCGACCGTATAGCGCGTGTAGCTCGCGCTCAGATCGGCGCTGGCGAGGATCTTGTCCTTCACAGCGGCGAGCAGCGCTTCCTGCGTGACGCCCGTGGTCGGCAGCGCGAGCGGCGCGGGCGCGGCCAGCGCGTAGACAGTGAAGACGTAGGTCCGCGAGCCGGGCCCCTTCGAGTGCGGCGCGGAGTAGCCCGCGTGGTTGCCGCGGCTGCTGACGCCCAGCGTGCCGACGCCCTGGGCGTTTTTAGGCAGGCTTTTGACTGTGGCTGGCATGTTGTAGAGGATCCAGTACGTCACGTTCTCGCCCTTGGCGTCCGTGTGGTGCATGATGAGCGAGTAGCTCTGCGTGCCAGCGGGCGCGCCGCTCCACTCGAGCGGCGGGCTCACGCTGTCGCCGTCGCCGGTGAACTCCTTGGGCAGGTCGCCGCCGTCCGTCACGGCCGGGCTGCGCAGGACAAAAGAGCCGGCCGGCAGCGGGCGGGCTGGCGCCGCGGCCGCGCGAGCCTGCTGCGGCGCTTCGGTCCGGGCGGGCTCATTGCCGCGCATGCCGGCGCCTTCGCGCCCGCCTTGTCCCGGGCGCTGCGGCTGGTACTCGTCGGGCGAGATGGCGCCATCGCCGTTCTTGTCGAGCTTCTTGAGCGACTGCGCTGCGGCGGCCATGTCCTCGGCGTCGATGGCGCCGTCGCCGTTGCGGTCGAGGGCCGCGAACACCGGCGCCACGGGCCGCTGCCCCTCGCCCTGCCGACCGCCCGAAGCGCTCTGTTCGCGCTCGGGGCGCCCTCCGGACGCGCCTCCTCCGCGCGGCAGGTTCTGCACGGGCGTCAATTTGGCGGCCGGGCGGCTCTCCGCGCTGACGGGCCTGATGACGCGGAAGCCAATGTGGAACCACGGGCCGTCGGCGTCGCTGAGGCCGGTCACGGGATCGGGCCCGCGGTAGTAGGACGGGTCGCGGTTCGAGACGCGGCCGTGGCCGAACTCGCCGTTGAACCAGTTGCCGCCGCGCATGCAGCGGTAGCCTTTGCCGTCGGGCATCGGGCTGCCCTCGGCTGGGCCGGGCGGGTTCTCGGATGGCGAGTAGGCGTAGTAGCCCCGCTCGTACCACTCGGTGCACCACTGCCAGACGTTGCCGGACATATCGTAGAGGCCGAAGCCGTTCGCGCCGTTCGCCGTCTGGAAGGTCTCCTGCTCGCCCGGCCAGCCGAAGTCAGCCTTGCGCCGCAGCGAGCCATCGAAGAAGCCGACCGGCGTCGTGAGCGGCAGCGTGCCCGCGCGCCACGCCTGTCCGCCGGGGCCCTCGGAGGAGGCCTTGTAGCCGGCGGGCGGCGCGGAGGGCCGCTGGGTGACGCGGAACGGGTTGCGCGACTCCGGCACGTTGGCCTTCAGCGGGTCGGCGTCGTCGCCCCACGGGAAGTTGAAGTAGGGTTTCTGCTGCCCGCCGCGGGCGGCGTACTCCCACTCGGCCTCGGTGGGCAGGCGGAACCCGCTGACGTTAAAGTTACACGACCAAGTCTTCGTGTCGTAGCAAAGGGGCAGCTTGCTCTGCGCGCTCAGCCAGTTGCAGTAGGCGACCGCGCCGTGCCAGCGCACGCAGACCATCGGGTGCCGCTCTTTCCTGTCGAGCACGGTGAACGCCTGGCCGTCCCAGCCGACCTCGCTCGAGGGCGACGAGGCGCGCGTGTCACAAAGCAGGTCGCTGCCGCCAGCGAGGTAGACGCCGCCTTTCCGCACCTCGATCTGCCGCTGCGCGAGCGCCGCATTGAGGAACTCGCAGTACTGCAGCGTCGTCACATCGCAGATGCCCATGTGAAAAGCATCCAGCCGTACCGTGTGAATCGGCGTCTCGTCGCCGCCGTGCTTGGTATCCACGAAGCCGAGGTGGTCGCCCATTTCGAACGCGCCTGCGGGAATCAGAGCCATTCTTGGCAAGGTCTGTGCATAAACCGAAGAAACGGCTGACAGCATAGCCAAGCTCAGCGTCAGGCGACAGGCTGATGCAAGCAAATATGTGCGGAGGTGTTGTTTCATAGCGAAGTCCTTTTCCATGTCATGCGGCAGAGCTTACAAAACGGACATGACAACTTAGACACCGCAAAATTACCGAACCGTAATTCTTCCCTGCTTGGCGATCCGGGATAATACATGATATTGTTTCTCCGATGAATATCCTTGTCGTAGAAGACGAAAAGAAGCTGGCGGGCTTCGTCGGCAAAGGGCTTGAAGAGCACGGTTTCGCGGTGACCGTCAGCCACGACGGCAACGAGGCCTACACGCTCGCGTGCACGGAGCCTTACGACTTGATTGTTCTCGACATCATGCTGCCAGGCCGCGACGGCCTCAGCATCCTCAAGAACTTGCGCGCCCGCAAGAACACCGTGCCCGTCATTCTGGTCACCGCCCGATCGGAGATGAATGAACGGATCGAGGGACTGAATCTCGGCGCTGACGACTACATCGTGAAGCCGTTCTTTAACGACGAGCTGCTAGCCCGCATTCAAGCCGTCTTGCGACGCACTTCGGGCGAATCGCTCAGTCTCCTTCGTGCGGGCGATTTGTCGGTGAACCTCATCGATCGGGCCGTCCGGCGGGGCGGGCAGGAGATCCTGTTGCCGCCGCGCGAGTTCACGCTGCTGGCGTTTCTGATGCGTTCGCCCGGCCGCGTCTACACGCGCGTCCAGCTTCTCGAACATGTCTGGGGGTTCGGTTTCGACCCGCAGACCAACCTCGTGGAGGTTTGCGTTCAAAGGCTGAGGTCAAAAATCGATGAGCCGAATGCGGTCTCGCTCATCGAGTCCGTGCGCGGCGTCGGCTACCGTTTCCGGAAAACGGAGGGCGCATGATTCTGCACTCTTTCCGCCTCAAAATCGGTTTGCTCAGCGTCGTCCTGTCGGGCCTGCTGCTCTCCGTCTTTGGTTCGTTCGCCCTCTCGGTGCTCAACCGCGTCGGCCTGGAGCGGGTCGACCGCGAGCTGCGGGCGCTTGCGGACACGACAATCCGGAGGAGCCAGCCACCCGGGCATTGGGCGCGGTTCGATGGCTCGCTGCACACCATTTATGGCGAGAACGCCTCCAAGCAGTTCGTGGTCAGAGCCACCTTGCCGGACGGGCTGACGCTGTACGAGACAACCCCGTGGCCCGCGACACTGCCGTCCAAGGCGTTGCCCCTCTCTCTGAAAACCGACCCTGCACAGCCCGCCGTCGAGCCCGAAAAAGACGCCGACCGCCGACCGCCCCGCCCGTTCGGAGAGTCTTCGCCATGGCGAGCCCCGCCGCCGGTCCTGAAGGCCTGGGGCCCGCAATTTGCAACCGTTAAGGGAGCGTCCGTTGAGTGGCGTATCATGACGATGGCCAACAAGGAAGTGACGCTCAGCCTGGCGATGAACTTAGCTGGCTTGCGCGCCGAGACAAGCCGTTTCCTGCACGCGTTTCTGGTGGCCGTGCCGCTCGGCCTGCTGCTGATTGTGGGCGGCGGTTGGCTGATCGGTCATCTGGCGCTCCGTCCGGTCAAACTCATCTCTCAAACGGCCGAGTCGGTGACGGCGGCGCGATTGGACGCCCGCATTCCCGACACACAGGCCGATGACGAATTCAAACGGCTGATCGCATTGATCAACGGCATGTTGGAGAGGCTGGAGCGCAGCTTCCGGCAGGCTACGCGTTTCAGCGCCGATGCCGCTCACGAGCTGAAGACCCCGCTGGCGATCCTGCAGGCGCAGGTCGAGCGCTCGCTGCAGCGGGCCGCAGACAACTCTCCCGAACAGCGCGATTACGCCGACCAACTGGAGGAGCTACAGCGGCTGAAAACCACGCTCCGAAAGCTTCTGCTTCTGTCGCAAGCCGACGCCGGACAGTTGCCGCTGAGCCTCGCCCGCGTCAACCTCGCCGATCTGGTTCGCTCTGCCGAAAACGATATCGCCATGCTCGCCCCGGGCAGAAAAACCCGCGTCGAAACGCCCGGTGAACTGTTCATCCAGGCCGACGAAGACCTGCTGAGCCAAGTGCTCGGAAACCTAGTCTCCAATGCGGTCAAATTCGGCGCTCAAGACGGGGTCATCGAGTTAGAGCTGGAAGAGCAGGCGGGGCTGGCGGTCCTGACGGTTTCGAACACGGGCGTGCCGATCCCCAAAGCGGATCAGGCCAAGGTGTTCGATCGTTTCTATCGCGCCGATTCGTCGCGGAGCCGTGAGATCGAAGGCGCTGGCCTCGGCCTGAGTCTGGCGCGTGAGATGGCACGGGCGCACGGGGGAGACCTGGTGCTGGAGCAAAGCGACGAACAACGCACGGCCTTCGCGCTGCGCCTTCCCGTGCGGATTCCCGATCTTCAGGCCTGAAGGGGCCGGAGCGCTCAGCGCGCCGTTGCGGCAGGGGCGGTGACAGGCGGCGGAGGGGCGACAGGCGCGGCAGCCGCGACGGGCAAAAGGGAGAAGCCTTTGTTCAGCAACTCGCGAGCCTTGGCGTCGCGCATTTTGCGTTCTTCGCTGCCCAGGACAACCACGATGAGGCGGTGACCGCTGCGCTTGGCCGTGACCACGATCGACCAGCCCGCAGTAGCGGTATAACCGGTCTTGAAGCCGTCGCACCCGTCCATACCCTCTTTGACGAACGGGTTGTGCGTGCGCATATCGAAGGGCTTCGGCGTGTTCGCCCGGAACTGTCGGTAGGGCACCGAGGTGTAGGCGAAGACCGCCGGATGTTTGCACAGTTCGCGAGAGAGCGTCATCATATCACGGGCGGTCGAAACATCGTTTTTCTGGCCGGCACCAGGCGGCAGGCCATGCACCGAAGCGTAATGGGTGTTGCTCATCCCAAGCTGCTGCGCCTTGGCGTTCATCAGGTCCACGAAGGCTTCCTTCGAACCGCCCACGTGCTCGGCCAAAGCGACGGCCGCATCGTTCGCCGACTGAATCATCATGGCGTAGAGCAGTTCCTCCACCGAAAAGGTCTCCTTCGGATCGAGGTAAACCTGTGAGCCGCCCGTCTTACAGGCGGCGACCGAAACCTTCACCATGTCGCTCAGCTTGACCTGTCCCGCGTCGATCTTTTCCTGAATCACCAAGAGTGTCATCAGCTTGAGCGTGCTGGCGGGATAGCCCGGCGCATCCGCCTTGTCCTCGAACAGCACGGCGCCGGAGTCCGCGTCGACGATGATCGCCCCAATGTAGGGCACCTTGGAGATGCATCCCTTCAGCTTCTGCGGTTGAGCGGGCGCTGCGGCGGCCTTCTTCACAGGCGCTTTCTGAGCCGTCTTCTTAGTTTGAGCCTGAGAGAAGGAGACAAGACAGCACACGGCGAGAAGAGACAACACCAATCGTTTCACTGATAGACCCCCTGATTGAACCGGACATGCGCCCGCAACAACACTCCGCGTCGTTTGAACGGACGGGCGCATAGTTAACCATGTTCTGTGCGGTTTGAAAAGGAAACTCGTGATCGGCTACAGGGGGTTTACCCCTTTTTTTGCATGAAAAGAAAACCCGCTTCAGGCATACTGGATGACGGATGGGTTGGGATACAGACCGTCCCCTAAAGAACGAGGTCCGATATGGTGCGGAATATCACGATTGTCAGCGCGGTCTTAATCGCCTCCACTTTATGGGCGCAGACGGCCCCGCCTTCTCCAGAACCGGTCGGGCTCTCTCTCTTCAAGCCCGGCGACACAGGCTGCAAGAACTTCCGCATCCCATCCCTCGCGGTGACGTTGAAAGGCACTCTGATCGCGGTCGCCGACCGCCGACCGCAGGGCGGCGACCTGCCGGGCGACATCGACCTCGCGACGCGGCGCAGCACAGACGACGGCAAGACGTGGTCGCCCATCAAGGTCGTGGTGGACCTTTCTGCGCCCAACGGTGCCTCCGACTCCGCGATGCTGGTGGACCGTCAGACGGGGCGCATCTGGGCCGCCTTCACAGTCGGCTTCAACGCAGGCATCGCGCAAGCCAAGGCCGGACTTTCCGGCCAGACCGCTGTCTCGCATCTGCTCTTCAGCGACGATGACGGCCTCTCTTGGTCCAAGCCGGTCAACATCGGCACACAGGTGAAGGACCCGGCTTTCAAGTGGATGGGGTTCGGCCCCGGCGCAGGTTCCTGCATGTCCGACGGCACCTTGTCGTTCTCCTGCTATGCGAACAGGGACGGCGTTCCGGACCTCTTCTCTTTTGCGATCACGAGCGAGGACCACGGCAAGACCTGGCACCGCACGGCGCCCTATACAACCTTCACGTGCGAGTCGCAGATGGTGTCGTTGAGCGATGGTCGCTGGATGGCCTGTTCGCGCGACCGCAAGGGCCGGGGCACACGCATGGTGGCCTTCTCCCCCGACCGCGGCAAAACGTGGACGCCCATGGTGCCGGAGCCTCAGCTCCCCTGTCCCCGCTGCCAAGCCGGGCTGATCCGCATCACCCACCCCCAAGCTCCCAAAGGCCTGCTCCTCTATACCGGGCCGGAAGGCAAGAAAACCGGGCGTACCCGCGGCACGGTCCGCATCAGCGACGACGACGGCAAGACGTGGCGGTTCAACACCAACGTGGTGCCGGGCAGTTTCGCCTACTCCACACCTGCGCTCATGCGGGACGGACGGATCGGCCTGATCTATGAGCACAACCAGGAGGACCTGCGTTTCCTCGCTTTGGATCTCGGGAAGCTGACCAACGGAACCTACCCCTCCAGCCCCCTCTGCCGCCAACAATGACACGCCCGAAGGGACGCCCGATGACCATGCCACTCCTCTCAAAAGCGCACATGCATTCTCTCGCAGCGTCTTACCGCAACACGCTGCTCAACGACGTGATCCCCTTCTGGCTGGAACACGCCATCGACACCGAACACGGCGGCATCATGACCTGCCTCGACCGTGAGGGCCGCGTCATCGACACCGACAAAGGCGTCTGGCAACAAGGCCGTTTCGCCTGGATGATGGGCCACCTTTTCAACACGGTCGAACGGCGTCCCGAGTGGCTCGCTCACGCCGGGCATACGATCCGGTTCCTGCGCGGCCGCTGCTATGACACAGACGGCCGCCTGTTCTTCCACGTGACGCGCGACGGCACGCCCATCCGCAAACGCCGCTACGCCTACGCAGAGAGTTTCGCCTGCATCGCATTCGGCGAATACGCCCGCGCGACCGGCAAAAGCGAATACGCTGAGTGGGCCGAAGAAACCTACGCGACCTATGCCGGCCATCAGCCGTCGCCGCCCAAGTTCACCGGCGCGCGCACGATGAAATCCATGGGAGTACCGATGATCGACATCGTCACCTGCCAGTGCCTCCGCGAATCCATCGGCTTCGCTGACGCAGACGCGCGGATCGACCGGGCGATCGAAGAAATCCGGCGTGATTTCATGAAGCCCGACATCCGCTGCTGCATGGAGAGCGTCGGCCCCCAAGGCGAGATCATCGACCACCTCGACGGACGCCTGCTCAACCCCGGACACGCCATCGAAGGGGCGTGGTTCATCATGCGCGAAGGCAAACTGCGCGGCAACGCGGCCTACGTCAGGCAGGGGCTCGACATTTTAGACTGGATGTGGGAGCGCGGGTGGGACGCTGAGTTCGGCGGCGTCCTCTACTACCGCGACGTCTACGGCCATCCGGTCTCCGAATACTGGCAGGACATGAAGTTCTGGTGGCCGCAGAACGAAGCGCTCATTGCGACGCTGCTGGCGTATCAGCTGACCGGCGACGAAAAATATGCCGCTTGGCACAGGCAGCTTCATGACTGGTATGCCCGTCATTTCGTGGACGCCGAACACGGCGACTGCTATGGATACCTCAGCCGCGACGGCCGCGTCACCTCACCGGTCAAGGGCAACCTCTTCAAAGGCTGCTTCCACTATCCGCGCCAGCTCCTCACCTGCTGGCGGCTCTGCGACGAGCTTCGGCCCCAGCCCTGAAACCGCCGACTGTTCCGGACCAGCGTTTTATCCCCCTTATTTCATTCCTCTTTGGACGGAAGATCGGAAGGACGATTCCGTGGCCACAGACCTCCCGCGGCGAATCGCAGGGCGTCCACTTTTCACTGACAAGGGCTTGCCCTATAGATCCTTTATTTGCTATCTTAAAAAATATTGTGGAAAGTTTGTTCATGAGAAAACATCCGATATTACCAGTGTGGCGCAGCATAAGGACCAAGTTCGGGCTGGTAACAGCGCTGATTCTTCTCGTCTTACTCTTCGTCTTCTATCTCGGCGGACGTTTCATTCTGGTTCATATGATTCGCGACGCCGAAAAAGAAATCCAAGTCATCGGATGCGACATCAAATCGATCGTCTATGGCGAACTCGCCCAACTGCAGCAGACCGCCCTTAGATCGGCCGAGGGACTTTCGCGGTCAGGAACAGAGCCGAAGCAGGAGTTCTTACAGAACCTGCTCATGCCGTTCTCTGGGCACGCCCCCATCAACTTGGCTGCCACCCTTTCTGCGGATGGCATCTTTCTGAACGGTTGTTTCCTGGTGCCGGGATCGCCTCTCCAATCTGTAGATGAAGAGCAGATGCAGCCCTACATTTCCTCCTCCTCCCCGCTGTCAACCTCCATCGCCTTGGGGAAAAGCGCGTCGGGGCTGATCGCATTTGATAACAAACCTCTCTTTATCGCGCTCGCTCCGGTGACGGCCCCGTCGGGCAAGGTCACAGCGTTTCTGGTCATCGGGTCGCTGCTCCACAACAACCCCTTGCTCAGCCGGATCAACGAAGCGACGCACGGGATGCAGGTCGCCGTATCTGACCGGCGCGTGGCCAAGGCCCAGCCTCCGGAGTCAAAGCCGATGAAGGCAGGCGACCTTGCCCCTCTTTTTCCTGATGCGCTCAACTTCTGCGCCGGCGGCAGGTGGCATCTGGGCGAAAACACATTTGAGGCGGTCTTGCCAGTCCATGACATTCTGGGCAAAGAGGTCTCCTCCATTTCTATCCGCCTGCCGCGCACCTTCTCTTCGCTGGCGAGTATCGCCCTCGGGTGGCTGACCGCCTTTGTGGCGTCAGTCGGAATTGTCTTTATCCTGCCGATTTTCTGGCTGCAGACGCGGATCGTGCTGAACCCCCTCACCTCGCTCGCGAACCAGATCCGAAACATCGGCGAACACCATCTGGACGGCAACTGCACCTATCTGCAATGGCCAGCCAAGGACGAGTTCGGCCTCGTCGCACAAAGCGTAAACGGCATGCTCGACGCGCTTTCGCGCAAAACGCAACACATCTGCCAGATTGAACAACGCCAGCGCGCGCTGATCGCGGGAATGCCCGACTGTCTGTGCGTTTTCGACACCAACGGAAACCTCGTCGCCATCCACAAGCAACCCGACTATGTCCACCCCGTCCCCGGCCTGATCGCCGGTCGCCCGATCACCCCCCCCCTCTTCCCGGAAAGCGACTGCGAGGCGCTGCGCAAGGCCATCGCGGAGACTTTCCGCGCGGAGAAAATCCAGATGGTGCTCCTGTCCTGCAGAGAGTCGGACGGATCCTACCGGCATTTCGAAACCCGGATCAGCCTGATGGATTCGTTCTTTGCCCTGGTGATCCTGCGCGATGTGACGCAGGAGTGGCGCGAACGCGAGACTCGCCAGCAGATGGAGAGCCGCCTCGTCAAGATCCAGAAGATCGAGAGCCTCGGCAACCTGGCCGCCAGCATCGCGCACGACTTCAACAACATGCTTGCGATCATCCAGAACACCCTCGACCTGACCTGGGTTCAGCCCCGTCCGAGCAAGGAGGAAGACACGGCCGTTTCGACCATCCGTCAGGCCACCGCCAAAGGTGTCGCACTCACGCACGAGCTGATGACTTACGCCGGACAGACTCAGATCACTTTCAAACGGGAAGACCCGAACGCTTTGATCATGGACCTGGAAAAGCTGATGGGCGGTGTCATCGCCTCCAACATCTCGCTCGAGCTGAAGCTGACTCCGGGCCTGCCCAAAGTCGACGCCGACCCGCAACAATTCTGGAAGGTCGTCATCAATCTGCTCAAGAACGCCTCCGAAGCCATGAACGGCTCGCGCGGGCGCATCAGCATCAGCACCTACCCGTTTGAGGTGACGGAAGCCAACCGCGACGACTTCTTCAGCACGCAGGAACTGATCCCAGGGGCTGGAGTCGTGTTCCAGATCGACGACACAGGCTCGGGTATCCCTCAAGAGATGATCGAACGCCTGTTCGAACCGTTCTTCTCAACCAAGGCGGTCGGACGCGGACTCGGACTCGCCACCGTGTTCGGCATTGTGGGCTCCCACAACGGCGGCATCGCCATCGACTCCGAACCCGGCAAGGGCTCCTCTTTCCGAGTCTGGCTACCTGCCACCAAAGAGAGCGAGCACAATCAGCCCGTGGCCGAGGCAGAGGTTTCGCCCACTGCGACCGCACCCACCGCCGACACACCGCCCCGTCCCACCGTGGTGACGCCGCGCCCGTGCGTGCTGATGGTGGAGGACGACCCAGCCATTCTGCAGACCACTCAGATTCTCCTGCGCTCTCTCGGCGCCGACACGTTGATGGCGGCCTCCAAACGGGAGGCCCTGGCACTCTTCAGAAAGCATGCGGACTCCATCAACCTGATCCTGCTGGACGCGCAGATCGGCAGCTTGGACAACGTGAGGCTGCTCGCCACGCTCCGCATGCGCAAACCCGGCATCCCAACGGTTATCGTGTCCGGCCACACTGAAACGCGGATCCGCGAGACGTTTGCCAGCGAGCCCTTTAACGGCTTCCTCAGCAAGCCCTACACCACGGATGCCCTTTGGAGCATCCTCTCGCCCTTCATCACGCTGAAGAGGCCTGGAAGTGCCCGGTCATGACTCACGCCTAAAAACCGTCGGCCCTTAGATCTTCTTGGCCACCTCTTGCCAGGCCCGCGGATGCGCGAAAAAGAAGTGGCACGTCTTCCCGGTCCGGTCAATCACTTCGTCCTGCAGCGGCTTGTTTAAAGGGTTCAACACCGCGACCAACAGCTCTCCTCCCAACAGGGCGAAGGGCAGGGCGCCTTTGACATGGATGAACACCGGGGAAAGCGTTCCCGCCGCAGCCGGCTGAATTTCGAAAAGCTCGAGCGGTATCGGCGGCACCTCGCTGGCCCGTTGCATCTCCACCATCAGCCGCTCCGTCAACTCAGCATGCTGCTCGTCGAGCAGCGCCAGCGCGGAAATCAGGATCGGATGGTCAGTCACTTGATTTTCCGTCAGGATGTGGAGAATGTCCATGCACACCTCCTTGGGCAAGAAGTTGTGCTCTTTCCAGTACCACACCAGCTCCATCTCCGCCGCCGAGGCGGCACGCGACAGCGCGTGAATCTCGAGCCCCGTATCCTGATACGCGCCAGCGGCCGACGCCGCGCCCGGCCGCTCAGTCGGAGACCCGTCGCCTTTTTGCGGCTGCAGGGTCTCTTGCAGTATCTGATTCTGTACGCCCTCCGTCACCCGCTGGACGGCCGCGCGCGCCGGCGCATAGTCGCCAAAAGCGCTCAACCGCAACGCGATGCTCTGGGCATTGTCGAAATCCTTCTCATGCAGAAGGCAGTCCGCCAGCCGAATCAGGCACTCGCGGTACTTGTCCGCTTCACCGGTCTGTTCGTAGGCGACAGAAAGGAACTCCAGACTCGTGCGATCCTCAGGCATCGACTGAAGCATCTGCTCAAAAAAGGCAATCGCCTCTGTCATTTTCGCATCGGGCTCGGCCATAAGAAATTCTCCTCTGTTATTATTAGCAGAATCCATGCCGTTGATGAACGCGGCCAGCAACTCCGGCAACAATTCGAACCCCGCTTATTGGCACTCTTCCTGCTCATTATAAGTTTGGAGAAAAACGAACATGGCTCAGCCTGTCCACTACCCTAGCTTTCAGAGCGCCCTTGTGCAGCGAGGCGTTTTGAATGAAGCGCAGCTTCAACTCGCCCTGTCCGAGGCGGGCAAACTTCCTCTGGAGCGCTTTCTGGTGCAGAACAAGACCGTCGCGACGGACGTCTTGACGCTCGCTATCGCCGCCTATTTCAACAACACGCCCATTACCCTGCCGCCGTCGATTATCCTGCCCGGCGATCTGATCGAACTTGCCCCCATTCAGCTCTGGTTGCGACTGAAGGCCGCCCCCCTCATGAAACTGGGCAAGCGACTGACCGTAGCTTTCGGAGACCCCTTCGACCTGATGGCGCAGGAAGAGGTCGCGCGGGCCACCAAGCTGGAGATTATCCCCCTCGTCGCCCCGGAAAAAGAGGTTCTTGAAGCTGTCAGCCGCTCCCAGTCCCGGAAAGACGCCGAGAACCCCAGCTTGGCCATGGAAAACGTCATGAAGGTGCCGGACGCCGACATCGAGTTTTCCAGCGAGCCCCAGAAGCAGGAAGAGAACATCGACAAGACGCTGGAGTCCGCCGAAGAGGCTCCGGTCATCCGCATGGTGAACATGATGTTGGTGGAGGCTCTCCGCACCAACGCCAGCGATATTCACTTTGAGGCGATGGAGAAAAGCTCACGCCTGCGCTACCGCATCGACGGCGCGCTCATCGAGCGCCCCAGCCCGCCGAAGTCGCTCCACAACGCCATCGTCTCCCGCATCAAGATCATGTCCGATCTGGATATCGCGGAGCGCCGCAACCCCCAGGACGGCCGCTTCAAGGTCAAGGCCTGCAAGAAGGAGGTCGACATCCGCGTCAGCATCCTGCCTACCATCCATGGCGAGAAGGTCGTGATGCGTACGCTGGACAAGACCAACCTCGCGCCCAGCCTGGCCGCGCTCGGCTTGGACGACTTCGCCTACAAGGCCATGAAGTACGCGATCGAGCAGCCCCACGGCATCATCCTGGTGACCGGGCCGACCGGCTCGGGCAAAACCACGACCCTCTACTCTTGCCTGCAAGACCTGAACCAGCCCGATGTGAACATCGTCACAGCCGAAGATCCGGTGGAATATCAGCTTCCGGGCGTCAACCAGGTGCACGTCAATCAGCAGGTCGGACTGACGTTCGCCTCGGTCTTACGCTCCGTCCTGCGTCAGGATCCGGACATCGTGCTCGTGGGCGAAATCCGCGACGGCGAGACCGCCGACATCGCCGTCAAAGCCGCGCTGACAGGCCATCTGGTGCTGAGCACGCTCCACACCAACAACGCCTCCGGCGTGATCGCCCGCCTGATCGACATGGGCGTGCCGCCCTTCCTGATCGCCTCTTCGCTGATTCTGGCGCAGGCGCAACGCCTCTACCGCAGGCTCTGCCCGGTCTGCAAGAAACCGTGCATGCCTCACCCGGACATTCTCACCGCCAACCGAATCGACCCTGCGTTCTTTGAGGGCGTCACCATCTTCGAGCCAAGCGGCTGCACAAAATGCAACGGGATCGGGTACAAGGGCCGCGCCGCGATCATGGAGGTCCTGACCGTCACCGAGACCATCCGTGCCGCAATCGTCAAAGGCGCACCCTCGTCAACCATCCGTGATATGGCTGTCGCCGAGGGGATGATCACCCTCAAGGACGCCGGCATGATGAAAGTCAAAAACGGAATCACCTCGCTTCACGCAGCGCTGGAAGTGACCGGCGGCGAATAATCAGGGAGAGCGCGATATGTCAGACAACAGAACCCGATCCGTGCAAATCCGCATCAGCGGCATCGGACACATCAAAAGCCACGAACTGATCCCGTTCACCCGCCAGACTGCGAGCATGCTGAACGCGGGCATGTCGATCCTCTCGGCCTTGTCCACCCTCGAAGACCAGTGCTCCCATCCGGGGTTTAAGGTGGTCCTCAAGACCCTGAGGGAAAGCGTCGAGAGCGGCTCACCGTTCTCCGAAGGGTTGAGGCACTTCCCGAAAGTGTTCGACGACATGTACGTCAACATGGTCGCCGCCGGCGAAAAAAGCGGCCAGTTCGCGGCCGTTCTCAAGCGTCTCGCCTTCATGATGGACGCCTCGTCAAGGCTGGCGCGCAAAGTCAAGTCGGCGCTGACCTACCCGGCGGTTATTCTGTCCCTCGCGCTGATCATCGCGGCGGGTCTCGTCACCTTCGTGGTGCCGGTCTTCAAAGAGATGTTCGAGGGCTTCGGCTCCAAACTTCCCGGCCCGACTCAGGTCCTCGTCAACGCAAGCGATTTCGTACGCCACCACTGGTTGTTGATGATCATCGGCATTGTCTCCGCCATATTCGGCTTCCGCAAATGGCTCTCGACGTCGGCGGGCAGATTCAAGTTCGACCAGTTCATGCTCCGTCTGCCCATCTTCGGCTCACTCACCCAGAAAGTGGCGGTTTCGCGCTTCTGCCATCTCTTCGCCCAAATGCTCACCAGCGGCGTGCCGATCCTCGACGCCATGCAGGTCGTCGCGCGCTCCATGGGCAACAAAGTCATCGAAGCGGCCATCCTTTCCGCCCGCTCGAACATCGAACAGGGCAACACCCTCAGCTCGTCGCTGGAGGGCAAGCCTTGCCTGCCCCTGCTGATGATCCGCATGATCGCCGCCGGCGAAAAGAGCGGACGGATCGACGAGATGCTGGAGAGCGTAGCGGAAACCTATGACGACGAGGTGGAGACCACGCTGGCCACACTCACGTCGCTGATGGAGCCCTTCCTGATGGTCTTCCTCGGCGTGATCATCGGCGGCATCGTCGTGGCTATGTTCCTGCCCATCTTCAAGATCGGCAACGTTGTCAGCGGCAACTAGACGAAGGGCGGGCGCAAGACGCCGCTATCGAAAACACCTCGGACAGATGCAGGAAAACAGCCATGAAGAAATAAAGGGGTCGCCGGTCGGCTTTGCCGATTCGCTGAATCCCCTTTAACAACTTTATTTCTTCATGGTTTAACAAAAACACCCTGCACACCGAGGGATCTGCGCGAAACGTCTGGATTGTATTCTGCTCCGATTTGGCTTATAATGCTTCCATTTAAGCGTGCGGGAATGATGTGTTATGACGAAAATACTGATAGTCGATGACGAAGCTCGCATCCTGTTGTTGCTTCAAAGCCTTCTGAAAGCGAACGGTTTTGAGGCCGCCACGGCCAAGGACGGGCTTGTGGCGCTGGAACTCCTGAAGCGAGACACGTTCGACTTGGTGATTTCCGATCTGCGCATGTCGCCGATGGACGGCATGACGCTTTTCCGCGAGATCAAAACGCTCTTCCCTTCCATGCCGGTCATTCTGCTGACCGCATACGCTTCGGTGGAGACCGCCATTGAGGCGATGAAGAGCGGCGCGTTCGATTACCTGACCAAGCCGTTCAAAGTCGACGAGATGCTTGCCACCATCCGGCGGGCGGAAGATCACCTGAAGAGCAGCACCGCTGCCATTGCAGTCGACCCCAACGCTCCGCTGCGCTATCAGTTCGAAAACCTCATCGCCACCAACAGTGCGATGCTCCAGGTCTGCGAAATGATCCAGCGGGTGGCCCCCACCGTCGCCACCGTCCTCATCAACGGCGAGAGCGGCACAGGCAAAGAAGTGATCGCCCGCAGCATCCACAACACCAGCCTGCGGAAAGACAAACCCTGGGTGGCGGTGAACTGCGCGGCTTTGCCCGAGAATCTGCTGGAGTCCGAGATGTTCGGCCACGTCAAAGGCGCCTTCACCGGCGCAGTTTCCGAAAAAGAAGGGCTCTTTGAGACCGCCAACGGCGGCACCCTCTTCCTTGACGAGATTTCCAGTCTTCCCCTGATGCTGCAAGGCAAGCTCCTGCGGGTCCTGCAAGAAAAAGAGATCCGCCGCGTGGGCGGCACCAAGAACATCCCGATCGATGTGCGCGTCATTGCCGCCAGCAACACCAATCTGGAGCAGATGGTCGTGCAGGGCATCTTCCGAGCCGACCTCTACTATCGGTTCGCCGTCATCACCCTGGACATCCCTCCGTTGCGCGACCGCCCGGAGGACATCTTGCCGCTCGCACGCCACTTCATCCGGGCGGAAGCCGCTGCTTTCAAGGTCCAGCCAACCCTCTCGCAGGAGGCGGCCGATGTGCTGGTGGCCTATAAATGGCCCGGCAACGTCCGGGAGCTTGAGAACGCCATCAAACACGCGGTGACCTTCCTTCAAGACGACGCCATCACGCCAGACCTCCTGCCCCCGCGCATCATCTCCCGCGCACAAGAGGCCAAACTCCTGAACACCGCGGCCGCCGCAGGCAGCAACACGTCGCTCAAAGGCTTCCTCAAGCTCAAAGAGAAGGAGTATCTGGAACAGATCCTCTCTTCCACACACGGCGACAAAGAGAAGGCCGCCCAGACCCTGCAAGTCAGTCTGGCCACACTGTACCGCAAGTTGTCTGATGAAGAGCCCGCAGCTCCTCAGCCGCCGCCGCAGTAGACCGCTCTTACGCTCCTTTTCACCTTCCCGTTTGACGCGGTTGATTGTCGTTATTGCAAAAAACTTGTCACTTTTGAGAAAGCGCGGGCCTAAATTTGAGATTCTGAAGCCCGCAACGCTATGGAATCCGGTCAAGTTCTGGCGGTCCGCCCCCTACTCGTTCAGAAAACAAGCCCTCTTCCAGCGCACAAAAGCGTATCAAACCCGGTTAACGGCAGGCGCAAACCACAGACCTCCTCGAAGTCGTCTTGGCACGCCTCCTGCTGATTATCACATGTCAAGCAAACCGACATGGAAGCCGGTAGCCTGGTAATGCACAAAAAAGGAAAACCAATGAACACCAACCGCAAAGGTTTCACACTCGTTGAGATTATGATCGTGGTCGCGATCATCGGCATCTTGGCCGCCATCGCTATCCCGAACTTCCTGAAGTCCCGTGAGGAATCACAGAAGAACTCCTGCATCGCCAACCTCAAGCAGATCGAGGGTGCGGTTGAGCAGGCCAAGTTGGCTGGCGTCACGACGATCGACTCGGCCGCTCTGTTTGGCGCGACCAAGTACATCAAGGTTGCCCCGACGTGCCCGTACAACAACGCGGCTTATACGACGTTTGATCCGCCGGCGTGCCCGAATGTCGGCGCAGTGGCCACCCACAAGTTGCCGACCGCCTCCTAAGGGTAACTCGCTGGCAAGCGCGTGATGCAAGAAACAACGCGGTCTCCCTCATCGGGATTCCGCGTTATTTTTTTGAACTCGGATGTTCTTCCCAGAGCACACGGAAGTCGTAGCACGGCCCCTTTCGGAGCGAGTCGCCCGCTGGAAGACCTTTCTTGGCACCTTTCATGCTTTATTAGAAACTCTAACTAACCGACATGGTTGCCGGTTTCTTGGTAACTCTCAAATAAGGAACACCATGAAAACCAACCGCAAAGGTTTCACACTCGTTGAGATCATGATTGTGGTCGCGATTATCGGCATCTTGGCCGCCATCGCCATCCCGAACTTCCTGAAATCCCGCGAGGAATCTCAGAAGAACTCCTGTATCGCCAACCTCAAACAGATCGAGGGTGCGGTCGAGCAGGCCAAATTGGCAGGCGTCACGACGATCGACTCGGCCGCTCTGTTTGGCGCGACCAAGTACATCAAGGTTGCCCCGACGTGCCCGTACAACAACGCGGCTTACACGACGTTCGATCCGCCGGCTTGCCCGAACGTCGGCACCGTGGCCACCCACGCGTTGCCCACCGCCTCCTAAAGGCCATTCGCTGGCAAGCGCTTCATACAAGAAACAACGCGGTCTCCTCCATCCGGGATTCCGCGTTTTTCTTCCGAAAGCGCAACACAATTTGATATTTTGTAATGCATTGGGTTCAGAAACAGTCGGCGGCTTGTTCTACAAAACGCAAACAAGGAGTACCCATGAGCACCAACCGCAAAGGGTTCACACTCGCTGAGATCATGATCGTGGTCGCAATCATCGGCATCCTGGCCGCCATCGCCATCCCGAACTTCCTGAAGTCCCGCGAGGATGCTCAGAAAAACTCCTGCATCGCCAACCTGAAACGGATCGAAAGTGCGGTCGAGCAGGCTAAATTTGCGGGCGTCGCGACGATCGATGCGGCCGCGCTGTTTGGCTCGACGGCGTACATCAAGACCCCCCCGATCTGCCCATACAACAACGCCGCATACACGACGTTCGATCCGCCGACTTGCCCGAATGTCGGCACCGTGTCCACCCACAAGTTGCCCACCGCTTCCTAAGGGTAACAGGCTGGCAAGCGCACCATACGCGAATGCACGCGGCGTCCTTCATTGGGGGTTCCGCGTTTTTGTTTTTCCGCTGTTCGTGGCGCGGGCCTCTTGTCCGTGTTACTTGACTCGAGCCTTTTCACATTTTGCCTGGCGGCGCTGAGCGGGGATAGGCGACAAGGCGACTTTACCGAACGATCAGGACTAAGATTAAGAAGGTCTTCGTCTCATCCTAATCATACCCGTCATCCGAAACCGAATCGTTTGAAATAACAGGCAAGCCGCTTCTGGGCGCTCGGACGACCCCAGGACAACACGACGCGCTAGGACAGGAGCGAGACGCCCAGACCCCGATGGAAATTGCATCGCCTGCCACAAATCAGCGATAGGTATCGGCAATTGCGGCCATATCCGGCGTATACGTCTCGGGCAACCCGGATATCCGGTTCATGTAGCCGACAAGCTGGTTGACCCGCGCGACACTCTCGGACGCCATCTTAAGCAGCTCGAGCTGCGCTTCGTTCAACGTGCCGGCACAGCCCGAATGCAGCATGCCGATCACGCCGGTCGAGACGGTCAGCGGCTGCATGATCTCCTGGTTCAACTCCGCATACCGCTGAACCAATTCCGCGCGGGTGAGCTTGAGCCCGATGCCCCGGCGTCGCGCGGCAGACTCGATGCTGGCGATGGCCTGACGGTCCTCGTTCACCTGATTGGCCAAGGCCGACACCTGACGATCAGAGTCAACCGCCAAGTCTGACAAGAGCGTGCGGATACGCCCCAGTGCGTCCGCAACGTTCGGCTGCAGGTTTTGCGCAGCATACCCTTTGCCGCTTTCCAGCAACGCCGCCGTATCCCGCAGCAAAGCCGCCAAATCGGCCGAGCGCTTCTGTCGGGCCTGCGTCTCAGGATCCTTTTGCTCTCTCGGCGCATCCAGCTCAACGTCGGGGCCGATCTCACTGCCGCCCCCCCACGCCGCCGAAAGGTCCAAAACCCCAACCATCGGCGTGTCGGGCACCTGACGCCGAACAGGAGTTGCGACGGAGGATGTCTGCGTTTTGTCATCGTCGGCCACACGCTGATAGGCCACGGAGACAACCCGCACGCTGCGCAGCAGCTCCTTCTTCATCGCGCCCCCGAAACCGCCTTCGGCGGCGAGCGCCATGGGTTGCCGTCCGAACAGCGCGATGCATTTGACGAACTCGAGGATATCCATCGGCGCCAAGAACAGAAGACCGCTGATCTTATGCATGGCCATCCGGTCTGCGAGGTTCTTTCCCGTTACGGCGCTGATCCCGTCGTCAGAACCGTTGATCACGATCTGCTGATTCCGCAAAGCGATTTCGATCGGCCCATAGGCGTTGATGGCCTGTTCCAACTCAGCGAACACGCTGCGTGCGGCACTCTGGGTCACGTTGTGCGTGCCCCCGTAAACGGCGGCCTGACTCACCAGCAATCCCAGCGCCCGAACCAACAGCACCGCGTCTTTCTCTGGAATTTTCGTATAACCCATGGACCGGTCGTCTCCCCTAGTGCCACGCCGTGATCACCACTTTGGCGATGTTGTTCTGCTGCGGCGGAGTCTGGAACTGCTGTCCGTTGCCGCAGTACAGATCCGCCGTCCCGTTGCCCGAAAGCGTCTGTCCGATCAGCATAGGACCGTCGATTTCCGCGTGCCCGTTGAACTTCAGGCTCGACGCAGGCATTAGCACCGCGCCGTTGATCACGGTGCCCGCATTGAACTGGACACTGCTCGCGCTCAGCACAATTAGCGCGGGATAGTTGTTCGCCGAGGTCAGCGTCACGTGCTTGCTGCTGAAATCGCCCTCAAAGATGAAGCATCCCGTTCCGTTTCCGCTCCACCCGGAATCCGTCCCGGTGCAGTACGCCACCCCGCCGGGCGGGGATGCCGGAATACTGGCCCCGGTCGCATACACCGACCCGTTGGCGATCGCGTAGCTCTTCAGCGCATCGATGGCGGCCACCAGCGAAGCGGGGTAAATCACCTGAGCCGGCTGATTGGGCAGCAGCGTTACGTTGGAGGGCTTGCTCTTCCACACCACAGTTCCCGTGCCTGAAATGGTTCCGCCATCGACGCTCGTGCTGCCAGACAGATCCACATTGCCGTTGGCATGCATCAGGGTGACTTGCGCGTGGAAGTTCCCCTTCAAGGTCATCGCCCCCCCGACCAGCAGGTCAAAAGCGAGCGGGTAGTTGACGCCCGTACCCGAGCTCGCGACCGCGATCGGACGGTTCTCCAAGTCCGCCGCGACGACCGATCTGCCCAGGCCGCAGACCCCCTCGGAGATCAGCTGCGCCCGGTTGACGCTCACGTTGCTCAACGACACGGAACGCACACTGTAGGTGCCGCCCCCAAACGACTCGGACAGCGCGTACCCGCTGGCGAGGGCGAAATTCGCTTTGACCGCATTATACGCCTTATTCAGGCCCGACTCCGCGATCATCCGCGCCTTCAGCATGTCACAGGTGATTTGGGCCGAGCGCGTTTGGCGCATCGCCGACGCACTCAGCATACCGCACACGATCGACACGATTGCGGTGATTCCGAGAACCGTCAGCAAAGCCGAACCCTTCTGCTGTTTCCGTTTCATACTCTGAGTCCTTTCTGAAATCAGACTGTCAGGCGCTTGGGCTTGTCAGGCTCCGCCTGGCCACCTTCTCTTCATCACTTGTCGTTGTTGCGTGGCTCCACTTCCGTCATCATGGCCGAGCGCAAGCGCTCCATGGCGCCGCCCTGCGTCCGCACATCCTTGAAAATTTCGATTTCCATGGAGACGCCTTTCACCAAAGGTTTACCATCCACATCCACCTTGATGATACCGCAGTCCGGGCCTTTGAGCAAGTTCCCCACAATATCCACATACTTCGTGTCGCCGTTCCACGTGAAAAACGCCCTGCGCAAACGCGGCGTCGCACTGCGGCAGGGGCCGATGCCGACCGTGCCGCTCTCGCCGGGAAACAGGCTGAACGCCTGCACCCGTACACGGCGCGGAACTGCAGGTAACGGCCAGTGCCGCCGGAAACCGCGCCCCCGTTGGACGCAGCCGCGACATTCGCCCACGCGGGCGCATCGGTGATTCCGAACCCGTCATCGCTGAGCGTATTGCCCGAGCGCACATAGAGCGTCAGGCTCGACCCCGTCGGCACATCGGCGTCCCACGCGAACGTCTTGGCCGCACCCGAACTTGAACGGGTGTCGAACGGGTGCGACACGTAGTCGCCCCCGTCTGCAAAGCCGACGGCCATCAATTCCAGCGTGGGCAGCTTGCCCACGACCTGCAGCAATCCGTTCGAGCTCCACGAGGCCTGTGCCACTTGGTTGCTGTCCCCGCTGGGAAGGATCCAACACCCCGGGATGCCCGACCGCTTCATGTCGAACGTCGTGAAACAGTCGGATTTATATGATGTCACACGGACGAGAAACGAAACGATCAGTGTGCTGCCCTGACTGATCCGCACCGACTGCGCAGGCCGCATATCCACATATTTCTGAGCGGTGCAGGCCGCCCAACTGGCCTTCGCCACCCCGTCCTGATAGAACATGAGCGGATAGAGCGCACTCGTATCCACAGTCGGAGGAGGGACCGAACCGTCTGACGGAGTTGGCACAACCGAAAACATCGGATACTCCAAACTGAGGTTCCCGTTGTAGAGCGACTTATAGAAGCGGAAGACAGGGCCGAACCCGTCTTTGGTCACATACGTCGACAAAATGGGGATGCGGATCGTACAGTTGGTCGGATAGAAATACTCGCTGCGGGCGCCGTCGCCCGACTGTGACCCGCCCTGCCACGCCGTGGCGAACTGGCCGTCCAGCGACGTCGCATAAACACCTTGTGCAAACCCCGAAGGCGGATTCGTGGCGTCGAACCGCACCACCGTGTTCGACAGCGCCACATTCCGGCCCCTGCCGATGAACTCGCACTCTTCGATCGCGTCGTTATACACCGTCAGCGAGACTTTGTCGCCATCCGCCGCAGAGGAAACGTTCAGCCCATAGGCCGCCCCCGCCATCCCCGGACCGACGAAATACGGCGTGGAAGACACTCCGGTGCTGGTTCTAAGTTCGGCCTCCAGCGGCCAACCGGCCACACCCGCGCTGAGCTGGTCCAGCCGGAACCTGCGCCCCGTTGAGACCGGATTCTTGCCTGCGATGGTGAAGTTGACGATATGCGCTCCAGGGCCGACCGCCAAACTTCCGAAGGTGACCGGGTCGAGCGTATCGGGATTCGCGGCATACCCATCGAACGTCGATTCCGCATGCCAGAGTTTGCCCGTGAACAGGTTCTCAAACAAGACGAACGTCTGCGCGGTCTCGCCGTTGAGGCAAGCCCCCGCGCCGTTGCCAGCCGCCACAACCTTGCCGACCTGACTATAGTAATCGCTGTAGGAGGCCGTGTTGTTGCGGTTGGAGAAGACCGTGCGCCGCATCTGTGACGGCGCCTGGTTCCAGACATGGTAGACCACGGTCTGACGCCAAAGGATATTCGAGCCGCTCGCATCCATGTCCATCAGCCCGTCCCCGTCGCTGTCCGAGGCTAAGGCAAACCCCACCGCCTGATACGGCTCCTGCTTCTCCGGATAGAAGACCATCGTCGCACGCGACGCATTTCTCACTTCAGAGCGAAACCGCTCGACCACCTTGCGGACATCCAGATCCAGATTGGCCTGCGTGTTCACACGGTTGGACTTGTGCATGAACAGCAGCCACGACCCCATGGCCGCGGCGATCACCAGCGCGAGCACGCTACTGGCGAAAATCGTCTCGAGCAGAGTAAAGCCTTGGCGTATCTCGGTTTTCATTTTTGGTATTCCGTAAAGAGGAAACTCATCCCCTCGCCTTCGTCCGTGAACTTGCAAATATAGGTGCCCTCTTTCAAGGGATGCAGATGGGATCGCCACCCCCACCGCGAACAGATACAGATCTTCGTCTGTATGGTCATCGTCGTCATTCCGGCCACCGGGGAGTTGGTCACGACCGACGTCGTGCGCTGGAAGCGCCCGTTGGGGCTGCTGGCATTGCCGAAATCGTCCACCAGGGAAGCCGTCTCTGAATACAGGGGCAGATCGGTGTATGGCACCGAGCGCGCGCGTTCGATGCGCGCCTGGCAAATGGTCGAGGCCACGTAGTGGTCACGCGCCATCTGGAACCGGGCCATCATCTGATCCACCAGCGGAAAGGCGCTGGTCAGGACCAAAGCCATGATCGACATGGCGATCAGCAGCTCCAGCAACGACATTCCTCTTTGTCCGTGTCCACACATCTGACCCTCCTTGTCGCAGGTCCGCCTCACGGCTCCTGCCGGACACGGTCTGAAGCCGCATCCGAGTCACCCGAAAAACCGCTCCCATCACGTGTGAACCGCCCAAAAAAGCTTCACACCCCGTCGCCCTTGCCGCGCTCCGCTGACTCCAGATTGACCATCCCTTCGGGGTCGCCGCTGGACGGCAAGTACGGCTCCGTAGCATACATCTGCTTGGCGTTCATCTTCTGCAGCAGCTCGCGCAGCTGGATGACCGCATCGTAACACAGGTCGATCATCTCCTTGAGGGTCTGCTCGTCCCTGGGCCCCTCCAGCTTCATGATCTCGATACTGGTCAGCAGCACCGTCGCCGGCTGCCCCAGCGCATGACACACGCCGGCCAGGCTCTCCATCATAACCCGGTTGCGTAAAACCTGATATTCAGCGATCTCGGCGCGGCGGCGGTCTGCGGTGTCGCGCATCGAAAGCACCATCCCTCGCAGTTCCTGATCCTCGTTGATGTCCGGAACCGCGGAAATCGTCAGCCACGTCGTCTTCGCATCCGATATGAGGCGCTGCTCGCCAGACCACGCCATGCGCTTCCCGATGTTTGCGAACATCGGCTCGATCACGTTCTTGCTGTCGAACCAGACGTTCAGCTGCTGCCCCAGCACCGCCGTCTCGTCGCCTCCGGAAAGCAGAGACACCATCGTCCGGTTGGCGTAAATGACTTTCCCTTCCAGATCGACAATGCCGATACCGGCGTCGGTGTTGTCCATGGCATGATAGGAGGAAAGCAGCTTTTGCTCGGCGCGCCACCGGCTTTGAATGTCCCGGACCAAGTAACAGACCTGCTCTGGCGCCCGCACCCGGTTTCCCATGACGATCATCTCGACCGGAGAGAAGCTCTCGTCGCGGCGAACGGCGAACGCCTGAATCCGCATATAGCGCCCCTCCGCGATCACCGACTGGATGTCGCTCAGCAACCGGTCCGTCACGCCGGCGACCAAGGTTCCGATATTGCATCCCGACAGGCCGGAGTCTTCATAACCGAAAAAACGCATCGCACGCCCGTTGGCGGCCAGCACGCGCCCCGACGAGTCAGCCAGCATAATGGCGTCATAGGCCTGCTCGAAAAGAAAACGGTAGTCAAGGGCATCGAAATAATTCGCTTCGACCGCACCTTCCCTTCCAACGGAAACAGGCGTTCGGCCATATCCCAAAGAGCGGATATCGATTTTGATGGTCCGAGACTTCTCGTTGTCGGAATTCATAGTCCAGTATGAGCACAAATCATGCCTACTCCGTTTCAGCCCATATGTGGAGGTCTGTCGGCGGAATCGCCTCAGCCGGACCTCTTTGAGGCCGATTTTCTCTGTTCTGAAAAAAGCGGTTTGCAAAAACGAGAAAACGGGGCCCCTGTCCCCTTGGGCACAACGCGGAAAACGCATGTTCAAAGTCTCTTGCGCCCACTTTACTTTCCCTTGGCTTATGGCATCATTCCTGCTAATTTAACAAAGCAATGAAGTCTGCCGCAGTAAGAGTTCGGTTTTCACCGCAAAGCAAGCCCTTCACCGACGTGGTGGGTCTGGAGCTTGGAGCCAAGTATGCCCAAGGCGTGCCCGCTGTGCGGTTGCAAAAAAAGGATGGCAAGACCGAGCTCGTGGCGGCTGGGTTTCTCGATCTCCCCGGCGAATTGCCCCAGCATTCAACCCAAACAGGCGAAGCGCCCGTCTGGCATCTGCCCCGCCCGTTCCAAGCGCAGTACGCCGCGCTGGCCATCACCTCGCCCCTCGCCTTCCTGAGGCATGCCTCTGGACACGGAGACGATGCGCCCGAGAACCGGCAGTTCGCCTACCGAACCGTTTCCCGCGTGATTGCGCCGGAACTGCCGCCCCTCTCGGCCGGCATTCCGGAGTTCCAAGCCGAGTGGGCGGTCCGCTTGCTGCCTGAGGGCCACCAGCCGACTGCCTGTTCCCTGCAAGTCTCGCCCGCGGCCGCCATCAACACCTTCCTGACGACCCCCCTCTTCGACTCCCTCTCCGGGACGGCGGTGGTTCTTTTCGTTTTTTCCGGCCACACCTCGCTGGCCGCTTTCCACGAGTCGAGGCTCGTCCTCTATCGCGAGCATCCCATCGGCTACGGGCACCTCCGGGAAGCCGTCAGCAGCCAGATGCGCATCGACCCCGCCTTGGCCGACTCGATTCTCGAAGACACGCTCATCGACCCGACTCCCATGATCGAACCGGTTCTGCGCGCCCTGTTCAGACAGGTCGAGATTTCGCATGATTACCTGACCCGGCGCAGGAACTGCCAGACGCAGAATTTCTTCGTCTGCGGACTGCCGGCTGGCGCGAAGTACTGGACCACCATTTTCTCCCGGATGCTCAACCTCACGCTGGTCCCTTTCCAGCCCTTTGAGGGCATCGAACTCGCTGCGCGCAAATCCAGCTTGCCCGCGGACTTTGCAGCAAACACCCCGTTTCTGATGACCGCCCTCGGCGCCGCGCGCGCGGTTCTGGAGGATGTATGAGACCCCCTTTGCACCTCGACCTGCTGAAAGAGGATGAGCGGCGCAGTTCCAGCCCCATCCGGCTGCGCGTGATGATGCCGTTGACAGCCCTGTTCCTGACAACCTGTGTGTTGGTCTGGTGGGGGCTGCTCTTTCTTCGCGTCCACGGCCAGAACCAGCTCGTCGAGGAACTGCAACAGGCCGTCACATCGTTCACGCCATCCCACACCGCCGTGCTCGAGCTGCGCGCACAGGAGCAGGAATATCACGCCATGGTCCATCAGCTCACTCTGTATAGGAACTCCCGCAACCTGTTCGGCCAAGCCTTGTCGAACCTTGCGGAACACGTCACGGAGAACATCCAGTTCACGGAAATGCGCATCCCGCCGCCGTCGCCGCCAACCGTAGACCCCACGCGCCCGTCGTCCGGCCCGACCAACACCTTCGAGCTCGTCGCGCTACGCATCGCCGGGCGCACCGGTGGCGAGCGCCCCTCCGAGGCCGTCAACACGTTGCTCGCCGCGCTTCGCACCCCTGCCTTCACGAACCTGTTCCGCACCGCCGTAATTCCGAAGGGCGCATTCCGCCAAGACATCGCCAGGAATCCGGCAAACCACGAAACCTTGCTCTTCGAAATCACCTGCGATTGTGTGCCAAGGAGGTTTCAATGACCTTGGACGTGCCCATCCTGAAACGGCTCACGCCCTCTATGCAGCGCTCAATCGGCATTTCTGTAGCCGCACTCGCCGTCGGCCTGCTGGCTCTTTTTCTGGGCGCGCTGCCGCAGCGCATCGCCATTGAGAACGCCAACGACAAAATCCGCCTCATGAACGCCCGGCTGACCCAGATGCGCGCCGACATCGCCAACACCGACCAGCAAAAAAAGGTGACCGGCAAGGTGATGGCCGAGTGGGACGCCCTCGCAGCCTCCGGCGTAATCGAGCCGCTTCTCGGATCGTTCTCCATGCGCGGCAAGTCCCTGCTGGATCCGATCGCCCAACAGACCGGCTTCCACATTGACAACGTTCGAGAGCTTCCGTCCATCCCCCTCCAACTTCCCAAACCGGCTCCGGAGCAGCTCCACTGCCGTCAACCCGTGGAATTTACCGGCGTTGGCTCATACCAGCAGATCGCCGAATTCATCGCGCTGACCGAGGCCTCCCAGCCGCTGGCCACGCTCTCCGGCCTTCTGATCCTTGGCCAGCCTCCGACACCCGAGAAGCACAAGGCCATCATCACGTTCGAGTGGCCCGCTAAAGGCGAGAAAATCAAACCCGAAACCCCTCCCAAAAAGTAACCGCTGCTTTCGCTATGAAAACACGTCACTTCATCTTGCCCTGTCTCCTGTGGAGCTTGCACGCCGCAAGCCCGGTCTGGGCTGTGCGTGACCCGTTCTGGCCCATCGGCTACTCGCCCGCCCCCCCGGCCTCCGAGAAAGAGCTCGAGCCCGTCCGAGCCCGGGCTCCGGAACCGAAACCCGAGCCTCCCCGCGAGAAACCCGTCACCGAGGACGATTGGGCCAAGGCCCGCAAAGCGCTCGCGATCAGCGGCACCACAAGCGCCGTCAAGCCCGGCACGAACGAGGCGCGCACACTCGTCATGATCAACCGCCAAATGTTCGCCATCGGCGACACCGTCTCCTTTGTTTACACGGACATCCGTTTCCAATGGCGGATCGTGTCGGTCACAGACAAAGAAACCAGGCTGGACCCGGTCCAAGCGGAACGCGTTGTCCAGAAACCCCGCGATCTCACACAATAACACACCAACGATGTGTTCAATAACTAACCCGGAGTACAAGATGAAAAACCTCCCCTTCACCTGTCTCTTTGCGGCCACAGCTCTTGCGTCGCTCTTGACGATGCAGGCCGAAGCCCAAGAGGCCCAGCCAGCGCAACCCGCCGTTACGGCACAAAAGCAGCCCACACCCTCCGCTATCCGAGTCGTCGACCCGTCTGCAGGCAAAGACGGGGCCTTGGTCTCCATGAACTTCGATGAGACCCCCCTGGCCGATGTCATCAAGGCCTTCCGCGACGCCACCGGCGCGAACATCATCTCCTCCGGCACGAACCTCCAAGGCACGGTCAGCGTCCGTCTGGACAACGTGCCATGGCGCAAGGGGCTGAGCTCCATCCTTGAACCGCAAGGCATGCAGCTGATCGAACAGCCGCCCAACTCCGGCATCTACGTGGTCTCCATCAAGACCATCGAAATCCCCATGGTCACCCAAACTTTCGCCCTGGACAACGCCAAAGCCGCCGATGTGGCGAAGCTGTTCACCTCAACGCTCGGCAAGACCGGCATCGCCACACCGTTCCCCTCCGCGAATGCCGTGATCGTGACCGCAACGGAACAGCAGATCGCTGAATGCGAGAAAATCGTCAAGGCCATCGACAAGCCCCGGCCCCAAGTCTACATCGAAGCCCGCTTCGTAGAACTCTCCGCAGCAGCCAGCAAGAAGCTGGGCATGAAGTGGAACAGCTTAGACGCATGGAGCGTAGGCGTCAGCAAAATCAGCGGCGGCATGGAGTACAACACCGGCAAACTCGGCACCTACAAGACGGGCACGACAACTGTCCGGGACGGCTCCGACCCGGTCGACTCGACTTACACGACGTACAAGAAAAGCACGGTTGAAAACATCCTCGTGCCCGACTCCATTGTAGCCGCCGACGGCGCAGGCCGCTCGGCCAATTCGATGGCATGGAATCAGGCGCGCGGCATCGGCGGCCAGCTCACCGCCTCCGATTTCTCTCTGACCATGAGCGCATTCGAGCAGCTCGATGGCGTTTCCATCTTTTCCAACCCCAAAATCATCGTCGCCAACGAAGAGATGGCCAGTGTCGATATGACCACCAAAGAGCCGAACGTGGAGGTTCAAGCGACCCGCAGCGGCACCACCAGCGATCAACTCGACATCACCACCAAACTCGCCGTCATCCCCGGCAAGGAGGAGACCTTCGTCGGCGAAGCCTTCTTCAGCTACGGAATCAGCCTCAAGGTCACGCCGCGCATCAGCTCCACCGGCATGATCACGGTTCAGATCGAGCCCTCCATCAGCGAGTTGGACAGCTATTTCACGATCACAACGGGCACAGACACCCCGACCGCCAAATACCCTGTCATCAAGATGCGCCGCATCAAGACGGTCTTCTCCATGCAGAGCGGCACCACGGCTGTCATCGGCGGACTCTCCCGCACCGAAGAGAACAATGTCGACTCGGGAATTCCTGGCTTGCGCAAGCTGCCGTGGATCGGCCAATCCCTGTTCGGATGGAAGAGCCGCTCGAAGGAACAGAAGGAAATCGTTATCTTCGTCACCGTCGGAATCGCCGATCCCACCAGCCTGAAAGAGGATATCGGAATGCCCAAGAATGCCATCTTGAGCCGCGACATCCTGTCTGGCCAAACCAAGGAGCCAGGCGACCGTACCCGAGAAGAAGTCATGAGCCTCAAAGACCCCGTGAAACCTCGTCCGGCCAAGCCGGCGGCAAGCGCGGCGGAGACTCAGAAACCCATCGCTCAGCCAGCTGAGAAAACCGCGCCAAACGCCGCGCCGGCAGCGATAGAGCCCCTTCTGAAGAACCCTTAGCCCGCCCGTCCGGAAGCAAACGGACATGAGCTGACACGAAGACACGAAGGCTCAAAGAAGAACACCTGCCGTGAACGCGTTGTCTTCTTTGAACCTTCGTGTTTCTGCTATTAAAAAGCCTCCCCCATCTCCGAACGGAGCTCCGCTAGCCACTCGCAGCGTCTCCCCAGATAAGGTGTCCTATGGCAGCGATCGACCGTTTTCTTCGCACACTGGTTTCCGCATCCGGCAGTGACCTGCACCTCTATGCGGGCCGCACCCCGTATGTCCGAATACACGGATCCATCTCGGCCTTGGCTGACGAAAACACGCTCGCCAGTGAAGATGTCCTTGCGCTGATCAAAGAGATCATGCCCGAAGACAACTTCATGCAACTCACGCAAGAGTGTGACACCGACTGCGCTTATGAAATCCCGAATGTGGCGCGTTTCCGCGTTAACGGCTTCCGTGACATGTCCGGGTTTGGCGCGGTCTTGCGCGTCATCCCTGAGCTGATCCCGACGTTCGAGCAGCTCCACTTGCCGGAGATCCTGCGGGATTTCTGCATGCTCACGAAAGGGCTCGTGGTCGTCACGGGCCCCACCGGAAGCGGCAAGTCCACCACGCTCGCCGCCATGCTCGATTTCATCAACCGCAACCGCAACGAACACGTGATCACGATCGAAGACCCGATCGAGTTTGTCCACACGCCGCACAAGTGCATCATCAATCAGCGCGAGATCCATCGCGACACCACCAGCTTCTCCCGCGCCCTGCGCGCCGCTCTGCGCGAGGATCCCGACATTGTGCTGGTCGGCGAAATTCGCGACCTCGAAACCATGGAGACCGCGATCGAAACCGCCGAGACGGGCCATCTGGTGCTGGCGACCCTTCACACCAACACGGCCGCAAGCACCGTCGAACGGATGATCGATAAATTTCCAACCCATCGTCAGAACCAGATCCGCTCCATGCTGGCCGACACGCTCAAAGGCGTGGTCGCCCAGACACTCTGCAAAAAACTCGACGGCGGGCGCATCGCCGCCTTCGAAGTGATGGTCGTGACCACGTCGGTCTCCGCCCTCATCCGCGAGGCCAAGACCCACATGCTGCTCTCGGTCATGCAGACCGGCCGCAGCGTAGGCATGATGACTTTCAGCGACGAACTGACCCGCCTCGCGGCCAAAGGCCTGATTTCGGCCGAAGACGCCTACGCCAAAGCCATTGACAAGACGGACATTGAAACCAAGTTCCAACTCGCCGGGCTGAGCCTCGATTTCAAGAAAAAGGCCGAAGAGGCTGCGCGGAAGGCCAGAACAGCAAAAGCCAAAGCACATTTGGACCTTGCCAACCAAGCCTTGGCAACGAATCCGAATGACACTCAGGCGCTCTGCGCCGCAGCCTGGGTTCTGTCGGCCTCGCCCTTCCCGGAGTTGCGCGACGGCAAGCGCGCCGTCAAACTCGCCGAGACCGCCTGCAGCCTTTTACACGAAAAAGACCCGTTCGCACTGAGCGTGCTGGGCATCGCCCAAGCGGAGTACGGCTCGTTTCGCCGTGCGATCGACGCCACGCGCAAAGCCGTCGCGCTCCACAACCAGGCGGGCGAGTCCGCCAAAGCCAATGCGCTCGTCAGCCGGATCAGCATGTTCGAGCAGAACAAACCTTACCGCGACGAGTAAAAGAGACCGGGTGCACAGGTCCGGGCTATAGGCCCGCCTGTAACCCCGTGATCGCCGGTCTACACTTGCAGAATCGAGCCCGCCACCGCGGTGATGTTCTGCCCGCTCTGAACCGGCGAGAGCGACACTTCGATTTTGACCGGCAACCCGTCAGGTGTCGGAACCCGCAGAGACTCGCGCACCTTCTCGCCGCACGACGCACGCAGGAAGAAGCGGGCCGCATCCGGCAGCAGATCGACAAAACGCACGCTCTTGGCCTGCGTCTCATCTGGAATGCCGAACGCATCCAACAGCGCCTGATTCACAATCAGGAAGAACCCGTCCGTGTCACACACGAACGAAGGCGCCAGCGCAATCTGCAACGCCGCCTGTCCCTTGCGCATCTCCTCCATGGCACTTTTACGCCGCTCGACATTGCGCAGCGTGAAAACCAAGTTGCCGCCCCGCGTCAAAGAAAGCGTGCTGACGCCCACCTCACCTGCGAAAGAAGTCCCATCCTGCCGGAAGCACCGGGCGTCCATCAGGACGTGATGGTTCTCAGCCAGATTGCGCCGCAAATGCTCGAACATCTGGCTCGTCATACCGGTGATCACTTTGTCAATCGGCAGGTCCCAGGTCTCCTCACGCGTATACCCCAACACCGCAGCAACACGCGTGTTGCTGTCCACCACGTGACCCTGATCGTCCAGAATCAGAACCGCATCGTAAAGTCCGTTCATCAACTCGTAATATAACGCCCGCTGATCCGTCTTCGGACGGACCGCAGCAGCGTTCGCGTCTTTCCGCTCCGGATCCGCTTTTGCGGCCGGCTGAGCCACAACCGGTGCCGATGCCCCGGTTGCCACGGAAACTGGAACAGCAGGAGCCTGAGCAGGCGTAACAGGAGCAGTCGGAGCATTCCCTTTGGGACGAAGCCCGAAGGTCGGCCGCGCCGCCACTCCGGACGGATCGACAGCCTGCCCCCGCGCCACTGGCGTCGCCAGTCCTGCGCCGGCAGACACCGCGCCTGAAGCGGCAGAAGCGGAGGGCACCGCAGCCAATCGCACGGGCGAGCCCAGTGGACGCAACGGCGTCTTCGCAGCCTCTGCCGCCGACGGAGACGGACTGCTTCCTGGAACTTGCGCCTTCTCCTCGCCATCCTTATCAACCTTAGGGGCCTCGGGCACTGCCTTTAAAGACACGGACACCGCGGGATTCTTAGGCGCTTCCGCACCCGCCCCACCTGTCGCGGCAGGCGCTTTAACCTCGGGCAACACCCCCCCTGCAGGGAACACGGGCTGAACCATCAGGCTCCGGGGCTCGACAGCCGGACCGCCCCGTTGTTGCGGAGTGACGAAAATCGAAGACGTTGCCGTACCACCGTCCGCTGCGTGATCCGGAATCGTCAGAACATCGCAGGACACATTGCTGTGCCCGCTCTGCTCTACTTCTTTTTTCCCAAACCAGAACTTCATGGCCATGTTTAAATTCCTATAATTAGGTTCAGCCATCAAGTAAGCAGATTCAGTGCCAAACAAAATGACCGCCAGGCCGGCGTCACTGGCACGCAACCTGCTAAATATTTTCCAGTAGTCTTCTTTTTAGAAAGTGCGAGCAATGAACAAAGCAACCTACAACAAGAGCTGTTTGGTTCGAGAATTGGGCTTCAATGTCGGCATTACGCAAAAAAAGGTGCGTTTTTTGCTCGAAGCCTTGCAACAAATCACCTACCGCGAGGCCCATAACCAAGGAATTACCATTCCAGGCATCTGCCGTTTGGACGTCATCCAGCGCAAGCCTCGCAAGATGAGAAATCCTCAAACAGGAGAAAATATTCTCATTGCTGAGCATGACACCTTGCGCGTGCGGGTATTGAAAAAGGCTCGCAATGCCGTCACGCCCCCCCCTGAGAACCTGATTACGATTCTGCCGCCGGAGGGGGCTGCCGCTCCGACTATTCTGGACGATTTCTCTAATGCCGTCTCGTTCTGCTGCAAAAAATGCGGCCAGGAGATCGAGGCCCCTCTTTCTGCCGCTGGCATCTTGGCCGAATGCCCGGCTTGCGGCGCGCAAATCACGGTCCCGTCGGAGTCGGAATACGGTACGCTTCACAAGCCTGCCGTATCCCAGCCGTCAGCCGCCCCAGCGGCGGCCCCGTCCCCGGCAACACCACCTTCTGTCGCGCCTTCCGCGGCACCTTCTGTAACACCACCACAGCCTGCGGCACCCGCCGCCGCCGCCCCAGCGGCAGCCGAAGGGCCCGCCATACCCAAATTCAAGAATCAGACGATCCGTATCGACTTGGCCGCACTGGGCTTCGAAACCACGCCCAGCGCCGCCGCCTCCTTGCCGAAGAAACGCATGCTCTCGTTCTTCTGCAAAAACTGCCGCCAAGAAATCGAGGCGCCGGCCGACATGGCAGGCTCCGCCTCCGAATGCCCGTCCTGCGGCATCAGCTTCGAAGTGCCGTTCTTCTCGGATCCCGGCACGCTCCACGGAAGCGACCTTGAACACAAGCCCGCAGAGGAGATCAAGGAAATCAAGAGCCGCACGATCCGCATTGAAGTCCCAGATGATATGTGAGTCGAGAACCTCTCGAAATCAGAATGAGAGCGGACGGTTTTTGCCGTCCGCTCTTTTTTTCGACGTTCCCCGCCCGTGCCCGGTCTAGTCGGAAGAGGCTTCGAGCGCCCGGAGAAGCGCCACAAGAAAGGACCGGTTGTCAGCGCTCGTGTAGGTCATGCGGCCGCCCATGCGCGAAAAGGTCTTGCAGAAGCGCAGATAGTACGCGGGATTGTCCTGAGGCGGCTCCCCGTCGCGCGTCCAGTCCCAAGAGGACTTCGCGAGATCGACCACGTGAATCGAGAAATCCTCGATCACCCCCCCGCGGACACGCGCCAGATTGCGCGACATCGAGAGCGCCTTTTCGAAAATCATCGGGGACATGACCGCCGACCCCACGGAGAGGTAGACTCCGCCTTCGAGCCGGCTCACCGACTCCGTGAATGCCAGAAAATCCCGCTCGGCCGTCCGCCCGATAGCCGCACCACAGCTCATGGGGTGCGTGTAAATGATGTCGTGCCCGAACATGGGATGTGCCGTGAAGGGCACGCGTGCCGTATAGGCCGCCGCCTGCAAGCCGTATGCCTTGAAGGGATGCCCAACGCGAAGAAAGCCAGGCGTCACCTCGAAGCGGACGAGCAGCGCCGCCAGATCGGCCGCAGCCGCCGCTCGGGCGACAACCGCCCCGCCTGCCAGAGCGTCCGCCCCCGCCGCGATGGCCTCTCCAAGCTCCTCCCTTCCGGGAATCAGCAGCCCGTCCTCTGCCACCAGCGCCCCCACCGCTTCGCCGTAACCCAATCCGCGGTAAGCGCCCACGGCGATCGCCAGGTTCAGGTACGCGCCGGTCTCCTCCCAGATACCGAACTGCCCCTCCGCAACATAGCGCTTCACGTCCTCGCCGGAGCGGCCCTGATAGGCGAACTCCCAGTCGTGGATCACCCCCGCCCCGTTGGTGGCGAAGTGGGTAACCCAGCCCCCGTCCATGAGCCGGATCAGCACCTGGGAAAGACCGTTCTTGATCGAATGTGCGCCAAAGGCCAAAACGACTGGCGCACCCTTCGCCCGCGCGGCACAGACCTCCGCCGCAGCAAGCGCAACGCTGTCTGCCGCCGCAGCATCGAGCGCTGGCTGAAAGGTCTCGGGGTCGATCTGATCCCTCTGAATGTCGAGCTTGTTCTTACGCTCGGCGAGGGGTTTGGCAGAAATGCTGTTGCGGTCGAAAAGCGTGTTCATGGATTCTGTTCCTTCCAAAGCGCCAAGGCAGGGAAAAGGTCGCGGGGGTTGGCCGTCCCCGTTGTGGCGAGCTGTCTAACGGTTACCGAAGCGACGAGGTTGCCGACCAGCGCCGCCTCGGGCCTGGCCGCCCCTGCCGCAAGCGCCAAGACCGCGCCAGCGGTGAACGAGTCGCCCGCGCCTGTGGGATCAACCGGTCCTGAGACCCAGACCGAGGGAACCGTCGCCGACGCCGGTCCCGACACGCGGACACCGCGCTCCCCGGCCGTCGCAAATACAGGCGCGCCCAGAAGCGCGGCGAGCGCTTCGGTTTCGACGCGGATCACCTCGTCGGACACGCGGGAACCGGGTGCCGGATCCTCCTCGCCCGCCAGCTCGAATTGATTCACCTTGACCATCAGGTTGCGGTAGCGGCGGATGCGACCCCGCGAATCCGCCCAGAATATCGTTTGGGGAAACCGCGGCGCAACCTCGGCCAAAGCCGCAATCAGCGGAACGGTCAGCGCACCCCGCCCCTCCTCCCGCACCTGGTCCATGACCACGAGCGCATCGATCCGAGGGAGAACCGCCGCCAAGGAAGCCAGAAGCGCCTGCTCGATGCGAGCCGGCGTGGGCAAACGGTTCTTGATGTCGTAACGGTCGTGTTCGCCCTCGAGGCCAGGGCACGTACGGTCACGCGGCTTGAGATAAGTCGGAGTCACGCGCGCGGGATCGACATGCAGATGCGCCAGGTCGCAGTCCAAGGCGGAGAGATCTTTGCGCAGCTCCCAGCCTTCGCCGTCATCTCCCGTGAACCCGATGGCGACGATGCCGCGCGCGCCCAGCGCGGCGAAGTTGTTCACGACCGTTCCCGCAGCGCCCGGCGAGTGCCGGACCGCTACGACCTGATGCGCGATCCGGCCCGTTTCGAGCGAGGGCTCCGCCAAAGCGGGATCGACATCGAGGTACTTGTCCAAAAAGTAGTCGCCCAGCACCGCGACGCGCACGTCGCGGAAACGGGCCGTGAGCGCTTCGAGACGCTCCGCATCAAACGCACGCAGCGCACCCATCATTTTAGGACCTCCCCCCTCGCCGTCTTCCAGATATGGCGCATCAACGCGCGGGCCTCGCCGAAATCGGGAATCACAAAGTCCGCGCCCGCCCCGATGAGGCGCTCGCGCTTCCACGCGTCGCACCTGCCGGAGCGCCCAGCCTCGTCGGTCGCCACCGCCACCGCAATCCCGCCCACCGCCTTGCAGTCGGCGACCTCCACATAGCCGTCGCCGAATGCGATCAGCGCCGCGCCGTCCACCGCATTCTCTTTGAGGATGCGCTGGATGACCATCTCCTTGGAGAAACTCGCATGATCGGCCTGAGCGCCGTAGATGCGGCCAGGAGCATAGTCGTCGAGACCGAGCAGATGCGCCTCTTCGAGCACGTAATGCTCGTCCGTGCCGGACGCGATGTAAATCGCAGTGCCGCGCTCGCGAAGGTCGGCAAGGATCTCGAGCGAGCCTCGGACCAGCAACGCCTCGCGCGGAATGGACCCGTCGGCCAACCCCTGCCGCCGACAGGCGATGCGGGCCATCAGAAGGTCGTGGTACTCAGCCTTGTACGCCTGCGGGTCAGCGGGCTTGCCGCCGCGGAGACGGATCTCCTCCGCCAGGCGGATCATCTGATAGATGGTCTGCTTGCCGGTGAGTTCGGTAACAAAGTTGCGCACCAATGAGGCGATCGACTCCGGCGTCTCACCGGCCTTCGCGTAGGGCAGAAGGTGCCCGATCAGCATGGGCATCATGATGTCCATCCACCCTTCTCGAATGAGGCTCAAGGTGCCGTCAAAATCGAACAGGGCGTGTTTCGGCGCTTGCCCGAACACGCGCGGCCGCACGACCTCGATCGACGTGCCGGACAAGAAGCTCGTGCTCGCAGGCACGGGCCAGACAGGGACATAATCGCGTTCGCTCAAATCCGTTCCTCCCAAATAACCTTCTGGATCTCTCGCTTTTTAACGTTCACCTGATCACGGACACCGATGCGTCACAGATGGAATATCACCATACGCTCCCTTTTCTTGTTTTTCAACATCACACTTGCGCAAATTTTATGGCATTTTTGCGCAAGAAAGAGAAAACGAAGGAAAGAGGGCAAGGGCTCATCCGCTCCGGCCTATCCGGATTGACGCCCGCTCGGCGACTGGCGTAAACTGCCTGCGACGGCCGACAAGGACAGAAAGGGGTGTCGCATGAAACGGGGCAAAGGGCTGATCGTTTGGAGCGCCGGTCTCCTGTTGCTGACGGACCCTGCCTCGGGGGCCGAAGCGAGCGCGCAGAGTGATCCCGCGTCCCCGCCCGCACCGCAGCTGATCACCGCCGAGACCCGCGCAAGCCCGCACGATCTCGCCGAGCTGCAGAAATCCGGCACGATCTTTTTCGAGGACGCTTTCGAATCCGACGAATCCCTCCAGAAGTACTTCGAAATCCGGGGTCTCAAAGAGGGACGCGCCAAGCGGGTGGCCGATCCAGCGCTTGCCCACAGCGGCACCGGAGCGATGCAATTCACCGCCGTGGCCCGCGACGGCAAGGAGTCGGGCGCCGGCGCCACCGGTTGGTTCGGGCCCGAAGGGCACGACCGGGTTCATTTACGCCTCTACATCAAATACGCCGAGGACTACGACCAAGGCAACCTCAACCACACCGGAGGCAGTCTCGCAGCCGTGGCCGGAAATGACCGCTGGTCCGGCATGGGAACAGCGGGCCTCCGTCCGCGCGGCGACGATCGCTTCAACAGCCGTTTCGAGCCGTGGTGCGATTGGCGGCGGCTGACGCCTCCAGGCTATCTTTTTCTCTACACTTATTGGATGGACATGGCACGCGACCGCGACGGCCATTTCTGGGGCAACATGCTTGGCCCAGAAGAGCGGGATCGCTTCCTTCCGCGGCGCGGCCAATGGTACTGCCTTGAGCATATGATCAAGGCCAACGATGTCGGCCAAGCCAACGGCGAACTGGCTGCGTGGATCGACGGTAAACTCTACGTCCACTACAAAGGACTGCGCTGGCGCTCGTCACCGGACGTCAGGCTCAAACGGTTCGACATCGGCCTCTATATCCATGCCGCGGCAAAGGACAATACCGTCTGGTACGACGACGTGGCGCTCTCGACCGGCTACATCGGCCCCAAAGCCAAGTAGGAGAGACTTTCCATGCGAACGAGCTCTTTCCCAATCCCCTCGCAGCCACATGCTTTTCAAATGTGTTAGCCTATTCCACGCGCACCGTCACGGCGGAGGAGAAGCCAGAGATGTCAGAACAGACGAAATGGTGCGTGCCGCGCACCGGCGTCCAGAAAAAGGGCGCTCCACCCGTCCCAGTGCCTTCAAGAGCGTCGTTGCGGAACCAGTAGAGCGGTGCGCCTGCCGCCACGCCTGACACCTTGAAAACAATCTGCTGCGCAGCCATTCCGTCAACGATCCGGTACACCGTGCCGTCCGCCGGTGCCGCGATCTTCAGCCCGCCACTGGCGGTCGGCTCGTTTACGGTTCCGCGAGACTGAGCTGTCAGAAAAGCCGCCACCTCTGCCGTCCAGCGCATCTGCACCTTGCCCTGTCCGTCGCGCACATGCACGGGACAGACCCCGCATGAGGAGCATTGCCGCAGCGCCCAGTCGTTCGTGCGCCGTTCGCAGAGCGAACCCGCCACGCGGCCGGAGACCGCGCATACCTCGCGCTCGACCACCGTATCGGGCCGCTCGTACCACGGCGCGCCGCCCGCCGGATAAAGGTTCCGGATGATTCTCCACGCCACGGGCGCAGCCACTTTCTTGCCGACCATCGACTCGGGGCCGCGCCGCCCCGTCTTGAAGCCGCACCAGACCGCCACCACGTATTCAGGGTTCCACGCCACCGTCCATGCGTCGCGGAATCCCGACGACGTGCCAGTCTTCCAGGCGAACCGCGGCAGCCCGACATCCGCCACATGCCCCACCGCGTCCAGCGCGCGCTCGTCTCCGCTCAGCTGGTCAGCGATCATCCAGCATGCGCCCTCGGAGAATACGCGGCGCGTCTCTCCCGTCCGGGCGTCCGACGGATCGCCCCTTTTCTCTTCAAACACCCGGCCCGGCCGCCATACGCCGCCCCGCGCCAAACTGGCATAGGCGTTCGCCAACTCGATGAGGCGGACCGACCCGTTTCCCAACACCAGCCCAAGCCCGTAGTGTGCGGCGGGCTGATTCAGCGCGTCCAAGCCGAGCTGCCGCAGCGTCGCGTAGAAGAGCGGCTGCCCCACCTTTTCCTCCACTTCGATAGCGGGCAGGTTGAGCGAGAGGATCAGCGCCTCGCGCGCCGTTACCAGCCCCATGAACGCGCCAGAGAAGTCAAGCGGCTCATCGTTGCCGAAGCGGCGTGGCACATCAGCCAACATCCAGCCAGGGGTAAGCTGGCCGCGATCCATGGCCAGCGCATAGGCGAAGGGCTTGAGCGTCGACCCCGCCGGACGCGGCATGGCCGCTGTGTTGACTTGGCCGTCGGGTTTGGCGAAGTAGTCGCCAGAACAGGTCATCGCGCGCAGCGCCCCGGTCTTGACCTCCATCACCACGGCCGCGGCATCGAGACCGCGCGCTTCCGCCGACCGCACGACCTGCCGTTTCACGACGCCCTGCAATGCGGGATCCAGCGTGGTGGTGCGGTCACCCGACTCGACAGAAGTCGAGCTTCGAACCCAGTCGCAAAAGAAAGGCTCAAGAAACGGGCGCGGCGCACGCCGCAGCACCACAGCCTCGAGCGTCGCCGCGCCGCGGGTCCGAGCGTCGATCAGGCCCATTTTCTCCATCCGCTCCAGCACATAGGCACGGCGCTTTTGGGCAGCCACGGGGTAGCGGTCGGGGCGGAAGCGCGTCGGCGACTGGAGCAAGCCAGCCAACAGCGTCGCCTCGCTGAGGTTGAGCTGTTGAGGAGCCTTTCCGAACCACCCCCACGACGCGGCCTCGACGCCCACCAGGTTGGAGCCGAACGGCGTGCGGTTGAGGTATTGGCTCATGATCTCCTCTTTCGACCACACGCGCTCAAGGCGCAGCGCCTGTACCGACTCCACCGCTTTCCAGAACCAGAGGCGCCGGTGAGGACAAATCAGCCGCGCCGTCTGCATGGTGATAGTGGACGCACCTGAGATGCGGCGGTGCGATGAGAGGTTCTGCCGCACAGCCCGCGCCAGCGCTCCAAAATCGACCCCCCGGTGCAGAAGGAAGCGCTTGTCCTCGGCGGCGATCACCGCCTTGACGATCCAGTCGTCGAAAGAGGCGCGGTAATAAGGCCGACAGTCCTGATCGCAGGGGCTGAGCTCCACGCGCAAGACCTGCCCCGTGCGATCCCGCAGGATCACCCCCGCCGGATAGTGGGCGGCGGAGGACAGCGGAGGAGGACAGCAGAACCACACGGCAGCGGCCGCGCACAAGCCGAAGATCATCAGCCGCGCGAGCGCGTTCCCGAACCGCCTGACCCGCCCCTGCTTCATATTCGCGCGCCCTCCGACAAGCGCAATCACTTCACCGTCACGCGGCCGAACCCGCAGCGGCTAAACGTTTCCGGATCATACATCGCCGAAGCCGAAACCGACGGCACGACGAACTCGCCAGGACTCACCACGCGCGCGGCATAGTGGAAGCGCTGCACTCCGCTGATGGTCTTGCTGAAGATCAGCAACCGGTCGTCGCGCGCCTCGCGGTGCAAGACCCACTCGGCCTCGTCCGACTTGATCCACGGCAGCGTACCGGCCGATGCCATCCTTGCGTTTTCGATCTCAAGCCCGGCGGGCAGCAGCTCCTCCACCACGATATCCTTGAGCGTCCGTTCCAGCGGATCGAGCGTCAGGCGCACGATCACCAGGTCGCCGCGCCGCAGCGTGGCGGAATCGACTGGAACGCCCTGCAAGTCCAACCACTCGCGCCGCACCTTCAGTCCTGAATCGACTGCCTTCTCCTTCGCGGCGAGCGGGACGCACGCCACGCGCCGCGTCACATACATCGGCCCCGGCCCTCCGTTGCGCAAACGCACCGCGTCGCGGTCCGCCTCAGCACCTGGCACCCACGTGCAGGCGTTGGTGGCAGCCACGCTGCGCGTCTGTTCCGCCCATCCCAGCGTCGGCGCAAACGTCTGCGGCAGCTCCGGCATCTGCCGCACGTATGCGCCCAAGGCCAGCAGAGCCAAGGCATTGTCCTGCGTGGAGCCCCAGTGCCCCTCCTGACGGCGGGCCTTTTCGATCTCGCGGCAGCACGCCGCGACAAAGGGATTTGCGGGGTCGAGTTCGAGCCACGCGAGCAGGGCGAAAGCCGCCTCGCGCAGGCCTTTCACCGACCGCGCCTGCGTCAGCACTTCGCGTCCCTTCTCCACTTCTCCGGCGCGGATCAACGCGCGGGCCAGATGGAAGCGATCTTCCATCCGCAGGGACTCCGACTGTTCGTAGAGGCGCAGCATCCACGCGTGATCGGCCTGTCCCGCCAAGGCCAAAACATGGCAGATAAAGGCGCGTGACACATCGTTCTCTTCGGGCAATCGGTTGCGCAACATTTTCAGCACGTCGGGAATCGTCTCCCTGGGCAACGCATACCCAGCCTGAGCCGCCTGCACGAGGAAGAAGGCCGCATACACCGTCGTCTCCGGATTGCTCTCCCAGACCTCCGGCCACATCGCAAAGCCGTTCCAGCGCTGCATGGAAAGCACCCTCAGCAACGCGGCGTTGACCCGGTCCGGCGCCTCCTGTGCGAGCGTGCTTTCGCTCGACGACAGCCGCCCGGCCAACTCGCCGAGCGTCAGCAGCGGCAACGCGGCAGACACCGTCTGCTCAAGGCATCCGAAGGGATAGTTCTCCACATAGTCCAATGCGGCGAGCAGATTGGCCGAAGGCTGCGCCGAACAGAAGAAGGTCTGCCTGAAGCTCTCCTCCAGCACGCCCTGCGGCGGCACGAACGTCCGCTCCTCGCCGGGCTTCACCACAAAGTGCTCCGCCGTCACGCACAGCGCTGACGCCGGACGCACCGCCAGCTCAATCGGCTCCTCATACACTTCGCCCGCGCCTTCGACATGCACAGTCACGTGCGCGGCGCCCGCCTGCTGGCGTGCGGCCACCGGCACCGGCAGCGTGAGCGACTCGCCGACTTTCAGCTGAACCTCCTTGACGGCCGCGTCGCAGGTCATGGGCCCCTGCGCCCGCACCGACACGCGCGCCGTGCAGGCCTGGCCGCTCTCGTTGTACAGCGCCACCTGAACAACCGCCTGGTCGCCCGGCGCGAGGAAGCGCGGCAGATCAGGCTGCACGACCAGCTTGCGCTTGACTTTGACCGACGCGGCGGCCGAACCCACTGCCTGCTCGTTCCATGCCACCGCCATCACGCGCAGCTCGCCCGCGAACTCGGGCAGTTCGAACGGCACGGTCACCGTGCCCGACTCGTCGGCCTTCACGTTGGCCTGCCACAGCGCCAGCGGCCTGAAGCGGCGAGCAGCCACCGGGTTGAGCCGTTTGAGCATCTCGTCGCCGCCATCGCCACCGATGTGCGAGGCTGCGCCGAACATCTTCTCACTCGTGATGGGCATCAGGTTCCGGTACATGTCGTGGAACGAGAGGCAGCCCCAGCGGACCGCCATGAAATATCCGTACGGATCGGGGGCTTCGTAGTCGGTCAACAGGCAGACCCCCTCGTCCACCGCCAGCACCGTCACGGCCGCGCCGGGCGCGGGCCGTCCGGCCGCATCGCACACCGCGACGCGCACCCGGGTTGTGCTCTTCGGCCGCCACACCTCCGCATCGGGCCGCACCTTCACGGTCAGGCTCCGCTCCGGCGGGAGAACACGCAACAGCGCCTCGCCGGAAGCCCGGTGCGCGCTCCAGACATTCTCCGACACGGCGGGCCGCACGATGCTGACCGCGACCGCCACATTCGGCGCAAACGCTTCGGTCACGGCCCACTCGACCGAGGCGGTGTTATTCGTGAGCGTCACCACGCGGTTCTCCAGAAGGCGGTCCTTTAACAGCGAGACCCACGCCTGGCCCGCGAACGGCGCGCGGATCTGGAGGCGGGCCGTCTCGCCAGGCCGATACTCGGACTTGTCGAGGACCAGCTCCACGCGGTCAGGCTTGGTGCGGTCCCAGTGCCCCTCGGCCTGTCCCTCCTCGCCGGCCGCAAAGGACCAGCTCGACGATGTGTGTGAAACCGGGTCAGTGAAAGTGATCAAGTAGTCGCCGGCGCTCTCAACCGCAAAGGTGTACGCGGCATTTTCCGGCCCGGTCTCCGTCTTGGCCTCCGACACGGCCGTCTTGACGCGCTCGCTCTCCCACCGATAACAGCCGGAGGGCTCCCTGCGCATGCTGCTCACCCAACAGACGCGTTCGATCCGCACATCCAGAGTCGTCTTCTCGACGCGCCGCGAGCCGTCGGGGTTTACCGCTGCCAACGCGAGCGACCGAGGCGTGCCAACGCGGATCACCCGCTCGTCGCCGGGGTTGATTCCGACGTAGAAAGGATAGAGGTCGAGGGTTACGTCCCCACGCGTTGAGAGCGTCCGCCCGCCCGTCTCGGTCACCGTCGCATGCACCGTGGCTTTCAATTGCGAAGGCGGCAGCCCGTCTACAACCGCCTTCACGGAAAAGGCCGCCGTACCGTCCGCCGCCAACGTCTGTTTCGGACAGCTCTTGGAGCTCAGGCGCAGGCTCTTCTCGGCATCGCCGAACAGGAAACCCTCCCAGGATTTGGGCTTGAATTCGCTCGGTGAAAACGTCAGGTTCGCTTCCACTCCCAAACCCGCCGCCGGCTTGCCGAAGAGATGTTCGGCGGAGACTTTGAACGCCAGATCGTCGCCGACCCGCGCCGTCGGGGGAAGTTCCAGCAACTTGACGCGGATCTGCGGCGGCACGAACGCTTCCAGCATCACGGCCCTTTCGCCGAGCAACGCCCCTTCCCCGGGCAGACGCAACTCGAGGCTGTAGGTGCCCGAAGGCAGGTACTCCGGCAGCGTCACCTGCGTGATCACCGCCCCAGCTTATCGGGCATCAGCGGATAGGTCTTGAAGGTGCGTCCGTCGGGCTTGACCACATGCAGCGCCACGGGAAACGGAGCAGGCGGTTTTCCATCGGCCTTGCGCAGAAGCGCCTGCACGAAAACGTTCTCACCGTGGCGATAGATGTCGCGGTCGCACATCAGAAACGCCTCGCATACGCCCCGCTCGGGATAGGCGCGCGACACATCGGTCCGCTGGTCCACCTCGTTGCTGTCCGTGAGCGGCAGCACCGCCATGTCGCGCCCGTCACGCGTCTGCGCCAAAACAAGGAAGGGATCGCCCTCGTCGGCCTTGCGGTTCAGGCGGACCAGCCCCTGGGCGTCGCTGACCCCCTGAGCCCAGAGCAGATTGTTGCGTCCATACAGTTCGACTCGCACATCCGGCGCGGGCTGCCCCGTGCGCAGAGCGGTCACCCAGACTGTCACAGCCTCTTTGTCGGCGCGCGCGCTGAGCCCCAGATCGGTCACGCACACCAACCGACTGCACGGCCGCACGTCCGGCGCTTTCACCTCTAGCACGAAGACGCCGCGCACGGGCTCCTGACCGTAGTCGCTGAGCCGCAGCATCAGCCGCTGCTCCTGATCGCGCGCGGCTGTCACCGCATTGGTCCGGACCCCTGCGTGCACGGTCAGCTCCTGCGCCAGTTCGGACGGGTCGTCGTGCCACCAGCCGCTGTAGAGCTTCGCCTCGCGCATGGCATACTGGACCATGTTCTGCGGCAGAACGCGGGCCAGCGAGCTGACCACCTGGGGCGTGTTGACTGCAAGCACCGGCACCGTCAGGCTCCCTTCAGGGGCAAGCGTACGGCCTTCGACCGGAATCGACACGCTCGGCGCGCGGTGCTGAAACAGGACCATGCGCCGCGCCTCCTTCTCCAGACGGTGGCCGTCGCGCGAACGCAGCCCCGGCCTGAACGCGAAGGTGTACGAGGTGCCGATCACAAACGGACCCGTCAGCCGAAGCCCTTCGTCCCACGGCTCGGGCGTCACCGTGAAGGCCACCGGCGGCGTGCAGGTGATCGAGGCCGCCGCGTCGCGCACGTCGGCGGTCTGCGTGAAACGGGCGACGACGTAAGGCTGTCCGAATGCGGGCGTACACGCCTCGAGTTTAGCGAACTGGAACTCCGGCACCAGCGGCAGCGGCTGAGCCACCGTCACCTCGAGTGCGGCGAACTCCGGCGAAGCAGACTTCACCCCCGCCTCGATGCGCACGTCGATGCGGTCGGCGACCACCGCCGTCTCCGTCTTGACCTGACAGCCGTTCGCCCGGTTCTTGCCCGCAAAGCGCCAAGCCACCGGCTGGCCGTCGGACGTCAGCCTCAACCGATCACTGAAAGACGGCCAGTCGACCGGCCCAGTGAAAGTGAAGCCGAGGGTCAGGAACCGCTCTGGCGTGAGCGAGACCTGACTCAGACTCACCACCGACAGCGGCTTCAAAACCGGCGTCTCCTTCGCTTCCGACGCGGGAGGGACACGTCCGGCACACGGCTTGACAGTTTCCGCAGGGTGCTGCTTGACCCACCACCACCCACTGGCGTTGAGCAGGAGAAAGACGACGGCAAAACAGGACGTGCGGTCCATGCGAAATGAGTTCATGAGACAATCCTCTCGTGAAAAGAAAAAGAAGTTGGAAGGACAGGAAAAGACGAAGCCGATAGACAAAATTTAATGCAGGAGGATGAGGCAGGTGCACGCGATATAGAAAACCTGCTCAAGTGGCACAAAACGTAGCACGTCGGTAAAACGGAGACAAGCAGGATTCAGAATAATTCTTAATAATTTATATTTATATTATTTTCATCAAAATATTTATGTTCACCGCTATTTTTATTTACGGAATCGACATCTTTTAATTATCGCTCCTTTTTCGACAGCCCGCTCGCCTCAAAACAGCCTCCTCCGGCCACAGAAAGCGGCACCTCCCCGAGGCGAAGAGTGGCTCCCAAGCCGACGACGCTGGGAATGGGGTTGACTATGCTCACCTCCGTCCGCACAATATCAGTCATTAATAACCGTCGGAACTCTTTCTGTTTACGCCGCAGAGGCGTGCGGGCCGTTCCTGTTTTTGCGGTGGCACGCTGACGAAAGGATTGACCAATGAAGAGCCGTACTCAAACGCTGGAGCGTATCATGAGCAGAGATGTTGCAAGCATGATGGTGGTGTTGCTTCCTTTCCTTGGCCTCCCTGCGGCAAGCGCGGCCAACAGCTGGGACGGCGGTGGCGTTGATGATAACTGGGGCTCTGCAACCAACTGGGACAACGACACGGTGCCGACCTTCCCCGCGGCGCTGACGTTCGGCGGCACCACCCGCCTGACGCCCACCGACGACCTGACCGGGGTGACGGTCTCCAACATCACCTTCGCCGCCGGCGCCGGTGCGTACACGCTCTTGGGCAATCCGATCACGCTGGGAGGGAACATCGGTATTGCGATCGGCGGGAGTGTGACGAACGACCAGACACTGAGCCTTCCCATCACGTTGGGCACAAATGCGATCCTGAGCGCGGCACCTGCGGGCGGAGGTCCGCCTGTGGGCAAAGGTGTTCTCGTGATTAACGGTGCGATCAGCGGCCCCTATGGCCTGACCACGTCCGGAAGAAATTTCGTGCAGCTCAGCGGCGTGAACACCTACACGGGTGACACCGTCATCACTTCTTTAAGCAACGACAGCTACTTCTCAATTGGTAACGCGAGAGCCTTTGGTTCTGGCAGGATGATCGTTGGCGCGACTCCGGGCGCATCGCAAGTGTGGCTGCAGTCGGCCGGCAACTTGACGGTCACCAACAATGTTGAAATCCGGACGCAACGGTTCATCTCGGCTAACTATGTAGTCGCTGGAAAGGCGGGCGGCAATCTGACCTTGAGCGGCAACGTGCTGCTGAATCAGGGGAGCGGCGGACAGGACTTTTGGTGCCAACTTCCCCTGACCCTGAGCGGAACGGTCAGCGGCGGCGGCATGAACGGGCTGCGGATGGCCAGCGGAACACTCATCCTTCAAGGCGTTAACACCTTCACCAACAACCTGCTTTCGAATTATGCACAGTCTATCCCGACTTTCAACATCAATTCAGATGCAGCCATGGGCCACACCAACAACGGGGTGAGGGCCGTCTTCAGCATGATCTTCCAAACAGCCTCTGGCACGTCTATCGCCCTCGCCCCCAGCCGGACTTTCGTCGTCAGTTCGGACCGAACCCTCACCTTCGATATCCCTTCCGGTTCGACGCTGACCGTGCCCGGACTGGTCAGCGGCGGCAGTGCCAGTTCCAACACGCTTTCCAAAACCAGCGCCGGAACCTTGATTTTCACGGGTACGAACGCGTACAACGGCAGCACGACACTCAATGGAGGCATTCTGAACATCAGCGCCGATTCCGCCTTGGGCGCCGCAACCGGCGCGTTGAATTTCACGGGTAACGCGACGCTCCAGACCGCAGCCTCCAATCTCACCTTGAATGCCGGCCGCGCCATCAACCTCACCAACTCCGGCACCTATGCCGCCGCCTTTGATGTGCCCACGAACGGCATCTTGGCGGTGCCGAGCCCGATCAGAGGCAATGTGGCCACAAACAGCGCGCTTACCAAGACCGGCCCTGGCAAGCTGATCCTCACGGGCGGCTCCGCAGGCACCTTCTTGGGCGGCATGAACGTTCAGGGCGGCACGCTCTCGCTGCAGGATGGCGTGTGGAACACGGCTCCGGCAAACACATCCGACAGCACGGTGTTCAACGTCACCGGCGGCGCAACCTACGAGCAGACCGGCGGCACGAACTACATCCCGTTCTACTCCTGCGTGTCACAGCAGTTTGTGGGCGGCGCGACCACGAACATGACCTCCGTTGCGATTCTCAGCGGCGGCGCCATGGTCGGCTACGAGTTTATGATCGGACGAAGGAACAGTGCGGTGATGACGATCTCGAGTAATGCGGTTCTGGACCTGTACGCGTTAAAGCTGGGAGAGCTTGCTGGCTTTACCACGACGTTCAACCTCGACGGCGGCGTCGTGGACTGCAACTACATCGCCACGCGCGACACCAACGCAATCCCCCAGTCGACGTCGGTCCTGAACTTCAACGGCGGAACGCTGCGGGCCAAGAACACCGCGGGTACGCCGAACATCATCGGCGGTTTCGGCAGCGGCTCGATCTCGTACCTCACGAAGGTTAATGTCAAGATCGGGGGCGCGGTCATCGACAGCCAGGGCTACGCAGTGGCGATTCCGCAAGTGCTGAACCACGACGCGGGCCTCGGCGCGACGCCCGACGGCGGCCTGACCAAGCGCGGCACGGGTTCGCTGACGCTGGCGACAACCAACACCTACAACGGCTTGACCACCGTCGAGGCCGGCACGCTCAAGCTGGGCGTCGCGAACGCGCTCTCGACCAACGTCTCCGTGCTCGTGGCCTCCAACGCGGTCTTCGACGTCAACGGCAAAAACCAGACGCTCGCGGGACTCGGGGGCAGCGGCTGGGTGACCAACAACGCGCTGTTGACGGTGACGGCGGGAGTCGCTCCCGGCGGCACCAACGTGATCGGCACGCTGACGCTGGCGACAACGCCCGCCGCGCTGGGCGGCGTGTTCCTGACGGATGTCGCGACCAACGGTCTCTGCGACCGGTTGCACGTGCAGGGAGACTTGAACCTCACGGGCCTGACTCTGACTGTGGCGGACACGGGAACATTGAACAAAAATCATAAGTATGTGATCGCCTCATGTACGGGAACGTTGACAGTCCCGTTCAGTTCGGCCCCGCTGCCGGAGAGGTGGCACGTCAAATACGACACGTCCGCCCGCCAGACCCTCTTGAGCTACAATTTTGGCACGCTGATCGTGGTGCGGTAGCGACACCGCCGGCAACCATGAGTTGGACTTTGTCAGGCAGGGCGAGCGTCCTGTCGCCGCCGCTTATCGCTAAGAGCGGTGGCGACGGAGCGCTTGTCGGTTTTAACCGATAGGGCAGGTCTGTTTGTTGAAGGGCCCTGCTCTCGAATCAGAAGTATCCGCCCTTATCCGCGATCTCATGGATGGTCTCGCCTTTAGCCACCCAGCCGAAGATCTTCTTTTCATTCTCGCGGATCTCCTCGGCGCGCACCAGCACGTCGTAGGCGATGTCGCGCGGGATGCAGACCACGCCGTCGCAGTCCGCGAAGATCACGTCGCCGGGTCGGACCACTGCGTCGCCGAGCTTGATCGGAATTTGGTAGTGCGTGATAAGGCAGCGGCCGAGCGAGCCGTTCGGGCTGCGGTATTTGTAGTAAACAGGGAAAGGCTTCTCCAGAATCTGCTTGGTGTCGCGAATGCCGCCGTCGATACATGCTGCGCGCACGCCCATGCCGTACGCGGTCGCGGTCATCACGCCGCCCCAGAGTGTGGCCTTCTCGTCGTTCGACGTGTCCCAGACCACGAAGTGATCCTCGCCCAGGTCGTCGAGCATCTGCGTGCGGAAGGCCATCTCTCCGGTGATCTTGACGTTCGGCGCGCTCTTGACCGTGAAGGCGATGCCCGCCACGACGTCGCTGTCGCGCAGCGGCCGCAGGTGGCCTGGCAGCGACTGGTCCAGCAAGCAGAATTCGCGCAGCACGTCGCTGATCGCGCCGGTGTAGAGCTGCTCGTACCGCGTCAGCAGCTCTTTCACAGGAACGGGGAACTCTTTCGCAGAGACGCCCTCGCGCTGGGCGATAAGCCTCTCCAGCTTCATCATCTTGGCTTCTTTTTGAAGCAGGCCTTCTTCTTTCATACGACTCCTTTATCGATTGGGCGGACACGCAGGTCCGCCCCTACGTACGGGCGAACCTATGTGTTCGCCCTTTTCTCATGCAATGCCCATGCCGCCGTCCACGCGGATCGTTGTCCCTGTGATGTAGCGCCCGGCCTCCGAGCAGAGCAGCAGCGCCGCGCCCGCCGCATCGCGCGGTTCCGCGAAATCTCTGACGGGGATCCGCACGCGAACTTGCTCCGCGTAGTCGGGATTGGACAACACATCGGCGTTGCGATCCGTGGCGAACACGCCCGGACAAAGGTTGTTCACGGTGACCCCGTCCGGCCCGACCAGCTTGGCCAGATTGCGCACAAGATTTTCCAGCGCTGATTTGCTGGCCGCGTAGATCGGCATCTCGACGTGCGGGCGCAGCTCTTGTACGCTGCCGACCGAAACAATCCGGCCCCAGCCCTGGGTGCGCATCGAGGGGTATGCCGCCTGGATAAGCTGGAACGTCGCATGGAAATTCACCTGCATCTGAAGCAGCGCCTCCTCGGGCGTCACCTCCAGCCACGGCTGCCGGATTTGGACGGAGGCATTGGCAACGAGAATGTCGGGCGCGCCGACCGCGGCGGTTGCAGCCCGCACGATACGGCCTGCCGCACCGGGCTCAGCCAGATCGCCGGTCACCGCTGCGCTGCGCTGCGACAATGCGCGCACTTCTTCCAACGCGCCATCGAGCGCCTCGCTCGCGCGCACGCCGTGCACAGCCACCGTCGCGCCATATTCCGCCAACGCACGCGCGATGGCCCGTCCGATTCCGCGTGCGGAGCCGGTCACCAGCGCCCGTCGGCCTTCCAGTGAAAACGCCGCCCTCATGCTCATCGGCTTTCTCTCATCCGTCATTGCTGTTCTCCTCAGGAAACACACCCGCCCTTAGAAGCTTCATGGTCGACGCTGAAAAAGAACGTACGCGCGACCAGGATAATCACCCCGCCCAAAACATAAAAGCCGGAGAGCGACGCGAGCCCGAACGCGAGCCCAAAGTTCGTCTTGAGCATCCCCAGGATGGTCGGCGAGAACGCGCCGACTAAGAACGCGAAAGAGAGCATGAGCCCCGTGGCCGAGGCGCGGTACCGCTGATGGATCACCTCGAACAGCGACGCGAAAAGGTTGGAGTCGTAGATCCCGCGGAAAAGGCCGAAGAGCCCCAGCATGACGAAGCAGACCGTCTCGGAAGAGGTCTGTGCCATCACGAAAATGAAGGGCGCCCCGAGCAGCAGCCCGCACGCGTTGGCTTCAAACCGGATGGCGCGCCGCCTGACGGCCCAGCGGTCCGTCAGGCGACCTCCGATCAATACGCCGAAAAAGGCGCAGACATAGTGGTAGAACACGGCGGAGAAGCCCGCCTTGTCCAGTGCGAACCCAAATTTTTCGTGAAGGTACGTCGGCATCCAGGTGTGAAATCCGACGTTCACATAGACCATGCAGCCAAATGCGCAAGCGAGGGCGATGGCGGAGCGTTTGCCGAGGATATGCGCGAGTGTTTCGCCGATGGGCATGCGCGCCGGTGACGCCCCCTTCTCATTCGGCGTATCGCGCAGCAGCGGCAGCAGCACAAAGGCCCAAAGCAAGCCCGCGCCACCGAACAGATAGAACGGCACACGCCAGCCCCAGGTCTGGCCGACATAGCCCGAGAAAAACCCGCTGAAGGTGATGCCCGCATAGAGCGCCGTCTGGTGAATCGACAGGGCGGTCGCGCGGCTCTTGTCGTGGAATTGACCCAGCAGCGAGGTGGCCGGTGGATAGTAGAAAGCCTCGCCGCCACCGGTCGCCAGACCGAAAAACACAACGAAGGCCAAAACGCCGCCGCCCAGACCGGTGAGCAACGTGCCGGTGCTGAACACGACGATGCTCATCAGGATCTGCCACTTCCGGCGCAGACGGTCACCGGCGAAACCGGCCAAAGGCACGCAGACGCCGTAAATCGCGGTGAACACGCTTTGCACAAATCCGGCCTGCATATCATTCAGGCTCAGCCCGCTCTTGATCAGGGGCAGCACCGCGTTATAGATCTGCCGGTTGCCCTGATGAAGAAAGAACGCCACCCACAGCAGGGCGACCAGCTGCCATTTATAGGACGGCGTCGGCGCGCTGAGACTCTCTTTCGCCTCTTTGCTCATGCGTTCCCTTCGGCTTATTCGTTATGGATGCTAGATTAGCCGAAAAGCCGCCCACACACTAGAGGCTTTTGCGCATAAAGACTATCACTTTTACGCAGTCCCGCACGCGTCTCGCTCACCCGTTCCGCTGGCCCCAGCCCAACGCGTGCGCATCGAACGCCGCCTTCAGCGCTCGCGTCGAAAACCCGGCCAGGTCCGCTTCAGTCCACATCGCGCCGATGCCGTCGAGATAGTGTGCGTCCGACGACCGGATAAAGGGCAGCCCCAGCGTCTTCGCCCGCCAGACTGTCACGTCGGCGTGGCGGCTCAGCTCCACCGCATCGAACCCTTCGTCGCCCGACAGTCCGCCGAGTTGCGAGGTCACGCTGAACACCGCACGATCAATGTGCGCAGCGATGAAAAGTCCGCCGAGTCCGTGGATGCGCGCGCCGACCTCACGGATGGTCAGACGCGTCGGCGCGCCGAGCAGATGCCGCTCTAACTCTTCGACCTCTTCGTCTGCGTTGACCACAGCCTGAGCGCCGAACACCTCGGGCGCATTCGCCCGCTTGGGCAACGCGGCATAGATGATTTCGGTCATCGCGGCAGCCTGCTCCAGTGTATCAAACACCGCTAGACAGTGGACCTCCTCTGCCGTGGTGACCTCCATGCCGAAGAGACAATGAAACGACTCGCGGCGGCAAACCTCAGCCAAGGCCGGGCTGTTGCGCGACGAGTTGTGGTCGGAGATCATGATGCCGTCCAGCCCCGCCTCTTTTGCGGCCCGGACGATCGCCGAGGGAGAGGACGTCAGATTGCCGCACGGCGAGAGACAGGAATGGATATGGAGGTCGAACTTGAACATGCGTGTGTAGTATTGCCGAATCGGGCGGGTTTTTCAAGCGGCGTCAAGAGAGTCCAGGGCTCAGGATAAAAGCCCCTTATGGCAATCGTCAGTGGCAAGTTGGAAAATGTTTTAGTATGCTTTTCTCACTTTGCCACTGCCCGTGGTTTATGACGGACAGCAACAAGCGTACTCTGAACACCGAACCCTGACTCCCTCATGCGAACTCTCATCAAGAAACACCTGAGCCACGACGCGCACCCTGTCGTGCAATTCATCAAATACGGCATCGCGGGAGGCCTGGCGACTGCCACGCACATTGGAACCTTCTTCCTGTGCGGCTGGTTCCTGCTGCCGTGTCTGACCCAGAACGACATCACCGTGCGGGTGCTCGGGCTCACCGCACCGGCGATCTCGGAGGCCACGCGCGCATGGAACGCGGGCTTCTGCAATGCCATGGCTTTCGCTGTTTCCAACACCCTCTGCTATATCCTGAACCGCCTCTTTGTCTTCAAGCCAGGAAAGCACCACTGGGTTCTCGAGTTCTTCCTCTTTTTCGCGGTCTCGGGTATCAGCATGGTGATCGGCACCGTGATTCAGACGTTCCTGATCACCCACCACGGCATGCAGACCACGCTGGCTTTCGGCGCAAACATCGTCTGCGCGCTGTTCATCAACTACGCCATGCGTAAGTTCGTGATCTTCAAAGGCTGAGCGGCGCCCGCCAGGTGTTTAGGCTGGCACAACGCCTAAGCCGCTGAACCTGCGAGCCGTCTGCACGCGGATGGCTCACATGATGTTGAGGGCATCCACGTCCACCGCCATCGCCACGTTCGGCGGCAGCGGCTTCAGGCGCATCACCTCGCGCAGCAGCCGGGTCATTGCGCGCGTCGTTTCCGAGCGCAACAGCACCTGGTAGCGATAGAGCCCCTTGGCTTTCGCCAGCGGCGCGGGGCAGGCCTCCGAGACCTGCACCGGCGACCGGCCGGCAGCCACGGACACCTCGCGCGCATACGCTTCCGCACCGAAACGCACCTTCTCCTCCGACTCGCCCTTGAAGGTCAAGCACACCAGATGGGTGTAGGGCGGATAACCGCCTTCCTTCCGCTCGCTCAGCTCTTGCCGTGCGAACGGCGCGAACCCTTCGTCACCCGCCGCCGCGCGCACCGCCGGATGTTCGGGCGAATAGGTTTGGACATACACCTCGCCCGGAAGTTCGGCGCGGCCCGCGCGGCCCGACACCTGCGCCAGCAACTGGTAGGTGCGCTCGGCCGCCCGGAAGTCCGGCATGTGCAGGCTCATGTCTGCCGACAGAACTCCGACCAGCGTCACGTTTGGGAAGTCGAGCCCTTTGGCGATCATTTGCGTCCCGATCAGAATGTCCGCCCGCCCGCTCTTAAAAGTCGCCAGCAGCTCATCGTGACTGTGCTTGCGCGACGTCACATCCGCGTCCATGCGCAGCACGCGCGCCTGCGGGAAGCACTTCTGTAGCGCAAGCTCCACGCGCTGCGTGCCGAACCCCGCGTATTTAAAGGCCGGATCGCCACACGCCGGGCAGACTGCGGGCACGGGCTTCCATCTGCCGCAGATGTGGCACCGCAGACATGTGTCGGCCTGATGATAGGTGTACGAGACACTGCATTCGCCGCACGACGCGGCGGCGCCGCATTTGGGGCAGACAAGCGCATTGGCGTAGCCGCGCCGATTGAGAAAGAGGATCGACTGCTCGCCGCGCTCCAGGCGCAATTTGATCGCCTCCAGCAGGATGTCGGAGAAGATTTGGACATGTCCGGCGTGGGCGGTCTCGATCCGCATATCCACCACATGCACGCGCGGCATGGGACGGTCCGAGACGCGTTTGGACAAGGTGGCCAATCCGTACTTCGCCTTTTCGACGTTGAGCCACGTCTCCATGGCGGGCGTGGCCGTGCCCAGCACCACCGCGCACTTCTCCAACAGCCCGCGCATCACCGCCACGTCGCGCGCATTGTAGCGCGGCGTCTCATCCTGCTTGTAGCTCGGCTCGTGCTCTTCGTCCACCACGATCAGCCCGAGATTTTTCACCGGGGCGAAGACGGCGGAGCGCGGTCCCACCACCACCACGGCCTCGCCGGTGCGGATGCGGTGCCACTCGTCGAAGCGCTCACCTTCGCTCAGCGCGCTGTGCAGCACAGCAATCCGGTTGCCGAACCGCGAGGCGAACCGTTGCACGGCCTGCGGCGTCAGCGCGATTTCGGGCACCAGCACGATCGCCCCGCGGCCCTGCTCCAGCATCCGAGCGATGGCCTGCAGGTAGACCTCCGTCTTGCCGGAGCCGGTGACGCCGAAAAGCAATAGCGGCCTGGGTGCCGCGTCGTCGGGCCGAGCTGTCCGAGCCGACTGGTCCGTCCTCCGCCCCGTATCCATCAGTCCGAAGATTTGCTCAAGAGCCACGGCCTGCTCGTCCATCAGCGGCAACGGTTGAGAGGGCAGGATCTTGCGGTTGGCAAGCGGGTCGCGCCGCACTTGCCGCTTCTCAAGGGTGGCCGCCCCCTTTTCCGCCAGCGCCTTGAGCGTCTGCGGCGTGCAAGCGAATTCACGCGTCAGCGCGTGCAGCCAGCCACCGCCTACGCGGCGCAAGCCTCCGAGCAGTTCGGCCTGACGCTTAGTCAGCTCGAACACACCTTCGACCGGCGCGACAAAGAGCAGCTCTTTGGCCTTCATATCGCTGTTGCGCACAGCCGCCGGCAGCGCGCAGCGCAACGTCAACTCAAAGGGCGCGCAGTAGTAGTCGGCCATCCAGCGGGCCAGAGCGATCAACGGCGGCGAGAGGTAGGGGACGTCGTCCTCCAGCGCGAGAACGGAGCGGAGGCGGAAATCGGACGGCGGGGGTCGGAGGTCGATCTGCGAGAAGAGGTCCGGCTGCGCCTGCCCGTGTCCGCCCGTGTCCGCCCGTGGCTCGACCTCGACCACGTACGCGTCCACCGTGCGACCGCCGAACGGCACGGAAACCCGCTGTCCGATGCAGATGCGGGACGCGAGCGTCTCGGGCACCGCGTAGTCGAACAGGCGATCCGCCGATATCTCTGTGGCCACACGGACAATCATCCGACTTCAACCCCTCAAAAAAAGAAGGGAGCGGCAAGCCGCTCCCCCTTTCAGACAAATCAGAACCGTCTGTCTCCTTCTTACTGAGGAGTCTGCGTGCCTTCAGGCGCCAAATACAACAGCGGTGCCGTCGTGGAACCTGTCACCGTCGTCATAAACGACTGATTCTGATAGACCACATTGAGAGTCGCATACTTCTCGCGGGCCTTGAAAATGCCACCGCCCTTGCGGATCATAACAAACGCTTTGTTTGAGAAAGGCGTCTTATATGTGGTAGACCACGTCAGCTTAGTGGTAACCGAACCATCCGTGAGATCCTTTTTGAGACTGCTGCAATCGAGATTGCGCGTCACGAGGATCGGGAGGATATCTTCCATCTCATCGCGCACGTTGCCCGCGATCACCCACATGTTATTCTGAGCCTGCAACTGTCCGCTTCCGGACTTGGCCGGCACACCGGCGCCAGCCAGCTTAGAATAATCGAAGCCCGCGACGTAGGGACTCCAGTTAGCGGTACCCACGTTCTGTCCGTCATACAGCGCGTAGAAATAGTCAGAGCTGTTCTGGAAGATCTGGCTTCCAATATCCGTGGTGCCGCTGCCTGATGTCGCACCGGAATCCAGCACCGTCTTAGGCCACACATTGCCGAGACCCAGCGGTTCGCGCTCGGTGTTGGAGCCCGTGATGGCTACGTAGATATCGCGACCGCGCGTGCCGACGGCCGTCATATTGGCCTGCATCACCGCGTTCGAAATGGCCGGGAACAAAGCCGAAGCCAAAATACCCAAAATACCGATAACGACGAGCAGCTCGACAAGCGTAAAGCCCTGATTCTTGGCAGATGTCATAAGAGTCTCCTTGGGCGCAGACCGAATGCGGACTGCCTTCCCTCATTTGTTATATGTTATTTTGCCACCATAAGCTGAAGAGGTCAAGCATGGTCAGAAAGAAAAATCAGCCCTCTTCGCCCGTGACCTTCCCGCGCGCCACCTTCTTCGCCCCCTGATGCCGCTTGTCGTCCAACACCTTCGCCTTCTGCCGGCGCGAACGCCGACGCTTCTGCCGGCGGATGCGCTCCGTCTCCTGCCGGCGCTCAGAAATTGCGGAGTTGACCTTTTCAAGGATCTTTTCAGCCAGGTCGCGCCGCGCGAACCAACGGTTCATTTCGCGTGAACGGTTCTCCCCGCATTTGACCGTCATGCCGCTGGGCGCATGATAAAGACGCACGGTGGAGGACGTTTTGTTGACCTTCTGTCCGCCCGAGCCGGAACCCAAAATGAAGGTTTCCTCAAGGTCTTCCTCGAACACGCTGGCCAACGCCATGCGCGCTTTGATTTTTTCTATGGATTCAGGACTTATCATAAGAAGTTAGCGGTTAGGCATTAGGAGTTGAATATGAAAATCCTAATTCCTAACGCCTCCTTTTTTCGCTATCCTATCTCATAAAGAAAGGAGCTTTATCATGCGTGTGCTTGTTCCGCTCGCCAGCGGCGTCGAAGAACTCGAGGCTGTGACGATAATCGATGTTTTGCGCCGCGGTGGCATCCTGGTCACCTCAGCCTCCCTCACAGACACTCTCCCGGTCAAGGGGTCTCGCGGCGTCACCCTGTTCGCCGACGCGACATGGGGCTCGCTCGACGTCGACGACTTTGACGCTCTCGCACTGCCCGGCGGCGGCAAAGGCACGGAGGCTCTGGCGGCCGACCCGCGCGTGCTCGACGCCATCCGCAGCTTCGACAAAGATGGCAAATTAGTAGCCGCTCTCTGCGCCGCGCCCACGGTGCTGGCCAAGGCCGGCATCCTCAGGGACCGCCGCGTCACCTGCTACCCGACCTGTGCGGACGAACTCGGCGCCTCCTACGACAACGCGCCGGTGATCGCCGACGGCAACCTCATCACCAGCCAAGGCCCCGGCACCGCCATGCTCTTCTCTCTGGTGCTCGTCCAGCACCTCGCCAGCGACGAGGAGGCTCACCGCGTAGCCGACGGGCTGCTGACCCCTTTTTGAGAAAAGACTGTTGGGCTGTAGGCCGCTAGACGGATAGGCCGAATGCATTCTGAAGCCCTAACCGCCGAACCGCCTCCTAGATCCTTCTTGGCGTGCGCATGCCAAGCAATCCCAGCCCTTCGGCCAGCACCTGAGCCACCATCGCGCACAGCCGGATGCGGCTGTCACGCACAGCCGGCTCAGCCTTGAGCACCGGCGACCGCTGGTAGAAACTGCTGTAGGTCTGCGACAGTCCGAAGAGGTAATCCGCCAAGATGCTCGGCTTGTACGCTTCCGCCGCACGCACCACGGCCGCCGGAAACTGTAAGAGCTGCAAGACCAAGGTCTTCTCGACTGGATCAGCCAACGCCAGCGGGTTGCACAGCGGGTCGGCGCCCGGCACCTGCACCGCGTATTTGTCGAGCAGGCTGCACACCCGCGCATAGGCATATTGCAGGTACGGCCCGGAGTTGCCTTCAAGCGCCAAGGCCTTCTCCCACGTGAAGACGATCAGCGTCTGCGGGTCGTGGCTCAGGTCGGCATACTTGATCGCGCCGAGGCCGATCGCCGCAGCCAGCTCCTTCTGTTCGGCCTCAGGCATTTCGCCGTTGGAGGCCTTGACGATCTCCAAGGCGCGACGCTCGGCCTCGTCTAGCAGCGCCTCCAGCTTGATGACGTTGCCCTGACGCGTGGAGAAGGTGCCCTCGGGCAAACGCATCAAGCCGAACCACACGTGATCCAGATGCGTCGTGTAGCCGAGTTTGGCGCACACGGTGAAGAACTGCTTGAAATGCAACTGCTGCCGCTCGTCCGTGACATAGACGATCCGCTCCGGCGCGAACTCCGCCACGCGGCTGCGCACCGTGGCGATATCGGTGGTGGCGTAGTTGAAGCCGCCGTCGCTCTTGCGCACGATGCAGACCGGCATGCCCTCTTCCTCCAGCTTCACGACCAGCGCGCCTTCGCTCTCGACCGCCAGCCCCTTGTCCTGCAGCAGGTGCACCGTCTCGGACAGGGTGTCATTGTAAAAGCTCTCGCCGCGGCAGAGGTCGAACCCGACGTCCAGCCGCTTATAGACCCGGCTGAACTCATCGAGGCTGATCGCGATGAACCGCTCCCAGATGGCGCGGTTCTCGGCGTCGCCCTGCTGCAGTTTCACCAGCTCCGCCTTACAGGCGTCGAGCCATGCGGGCTCCTCTTTGGAGCGGTTATAGCTCTGCACATAGACCCGCTCCAGCAACTCGACCGTCAGCCCCGCCCGCTCCTCATCGGTCAAATAGGTGCGAAAGCCCTGAATCAAGAGGCCGAACTGCGTCCCCCAGTCGCCCAGATGGTTGTCGGCGATCACCCGGTAGCCCAGCGCGCGGTACATGCGGTCAATGGCGTTGCCGATCACGGTGGAGCGGATGTGGCCGATGTGCATGGGTTTGGCCACGTTCGGGCTCGAGTAGTCGATCACGACTGTCTTTCCCTGCCCCACATCGGGGATGCCGAAACGCGGCGCGGCAGAGAGGGACGCCACCTGCTCCGCCAGCCATGTCGGACTGACGGTGAGGTTGATGAAGCCCGGCCCAGCCACCTCCGCCTTCTGTAGCATGGGCGGCAGCGGCAGCGCAGCCAATGCCTGTTCGGCGACGGCACGCGGCGGTTTGCGCAACGTTTTGGCCGCCTGCATGGCGTCGTTGCACTGGAAGTCGCCGAAGCGCGTGTCGGTCGCGGCCTGCACGCGGATTGTGGACCAGTCCTGCACGTCTCCAAACGCCGCCCGGAACGCCGCCTGGACCCACTGCGCCAACTGCGCCTCACACTTGTTCACCGTCTCGCTCATAGCTGGAACCTTGCCTCTCCATTCATCGATTAAAGGCCACAGCATACCGACACCGGCGCGGCGCGTCACGTCCAAAAAAGAAAGAGCCGGGCGCGCGCGCGCATCCCGGCTCCCCTGTCCGTCCAGTCACACTACGGGTGAAATCCCGTTTGCAGTGGCACCGTCCGGCGCTTGTCCCGCGTTCGCTTTTAGAACCGCGCGTTGATCTCCCAGCGGAGGAAGTACGCCCACTGGTCGGACGTGTAATAATCGCCCGGATCCAGAACTTCGGCCGTGACGTGGCCGAACAGCTCGCCGCGTTTGCCGAAGATGTTTTTGGCCAGCGGGAAGTCGTAGCGGATCATGCCCAGCCAGCCGCGCAGGTTTCCATCACCGCCGCCCAGTCCGTCTTCCACGGCCGTGTACATCGGGCCCAGGCTCGAACTCACCTTATGCCCCGGCCCCAAGTCGACGCCCGCATCGACGTGCGGATAGATCAGGTTGGACCAGTAGCCGATACCGTAGATGGTGTTGTACACATACAGCTCGCTGAACTGCGGCCAGCGCGCCCACAACGGATCCCAGGCCGAATCGTTACTGCCTGCGCCCTGATCTTTGTCCCCTGACAGATAATAGCACGCGCCGGTCAGATACGGTTTGGCCGTGAAGTCGACCAACGGCTTGTAGGTCAGGCCCGCATAGCCCATGTACCCCGAAGTCGCAGCGCCGCTGTCTTTCTGGCCAGCCTGGACCGCGCCCTCGACCTCGGCCGAAACCGTATCGGAGATCTTAGGCATCACGCGAGCACCCCACGTGTGGGTGTCACGTCCATCCGCCACATAGCTCGCGCTCGTACCACCGCTCGTCCGTGTCGTTTTCGACTTGGTCTCGCGTTTGTACAGGTAGTAGAGCTCGAACGGAACTTCGGCGATCTCCTTCGATCTGTAATAGAGTCCGCCGCCCCACTCCGTCTCGTTGATGCCGCCCGTGAGCGGGCGCTCGTCGTCCTGGTACGGATACGAGTGTCCCAAATTCAGCTGGTTGTTCGGGCTGTTGTAGATCGCCAGCAGATCAAGGGAGTTCTTTTCATCGAACTTAACCGTCGCCTTGATCGCATCCATGTAAACCGTGCGCGATCCGTCGTTCGGGGTGCCGTCCAAAAGAACGCGGCCCGCCCCATACGTCGGGCCATTCGCACCGTAGAAATCCTGCCGGCCGGCACGGATGTCCACCAGTCCGCCGAACAGGTTGTAGAGATCCAAATACAGATTGTCCAGAAACGCCTCATCCGGCCACCGGTAGTTGGGCACATTCGGCTCCGTGTAGCTGCGCATTTCATCCGTCACGCGCATGTAGAGCTTGAAATCGTCGTTCTTGACCTGTCCCCACACCCTCGGGCGATAGCGGATATAGTTCTGATCCGGCATAAACGTCTTATTGCGTTCCGGCATGTTGCCCAAAACTTCCTGCCGCACCCGCAGGTCCGCTCCCGCATCCAAGTCCAACCCTTTATCAGCAGCGGGTTTGACCGCGTCGGCAGCCACAGCCGGCTTAACTCCTTCGGCAGCAGCTTTCGGTTTCACCTCTTGGGCACAGACCGGAAGAACCAATCCGGCACAAAACCCCACCCATAACAGTTTTTTCATGCTGTCTCTCACTCCGAATGTTTGATCCCACCGAAAAACACACTCGTGTTTCTCTACGCAGAAACATATATACCCTAATCCAAGACTCGAAGTCGAGGACAAATCACCCGAAAAAAATTGCCAGTCGAAGTGCAAACGGTGACCGTTTTTTGTTACACTGGCGGACATGACGAGTACGCTTCTATGGCTGACGGGCGGACTAGCCGCCTACTTGCTGGGCTCGGTGCCGTTCGGCTTTCTAATCGCGAAAACCCAAGGCAAGGACATCCGCACGCTCGGCAGCGGCAACATCGGTGCCACCAACGTGTTCCGCTCCGTCAGCAAACCTCTGGGCATCCTCACCTTCGCGCTCGACCTGCTCAAAGGGTTCTGCGGCGTCCGGCTCATCCCCCTTCTGGCGTCCTCGATCACCCATGCGTCCTGCGAAGGGATGGCCCTTTCCGTCTTCTGCGGCGCCATGGCCGTGATCGGACACAACTGGACTTGCTTCCTCGGCTTCAAAGGCGGCAAAGGCGTTGCGACCAGCGCGGGGCTCCTGCTCGGCCTCTCGCCTGCGGGCGTCGGCATTGCCTTCGCGGCCTGGCTCGTCACCTTTCTCACCACGCGCTATGTCTCGGTCGCCTCCATCACGGCCGCCACCGTCCTGGGCATAGCCGTCTGGCCGCTGCACCTCAAGGCCCACGGAATCTGGTTCCCGGGCGTCCTCACCCTCCTCGCCCTGCTCGCAATCTGGAAGCACCGCTCCAACATCGCACGGCTCCGCGCCGGCACGGAGTCGCGCTTCACGTTTGGGAAAAGAGGGCAGCCACGGAGGGCTGCCCCTGCTAACCTCCGACCTCCGACCTCTGAACTCTGACCCCTCTTATGAATATCACCATCATCGGCGACGGCGGCTGGGGCACAGCCATCGGCCTTCTGCTCAACTCCTACGGCCACACGGTCACCCTTTGGGGCCCCTTCTCCGAGTATCTCGACGAGATGCGCGCCTGCCGTGAGAACCTCCGCTTCCTGCCGGGCGTAGCGCTTCCTGACACCCTGCGCTGGACGGCCGACCCGGCAGAGGCAGCGTCCGGCGCCGACGCCGTCATCCTCGCCTCGCCCTCGAAATTCCTGGCCGATGTCTGCCAGCGCTTCGCCGGCCTTATTCCTGCGAAGACGCTCGTGGTCAGCGTCACCAAGGGACTCTGCGAAGCCACCCACTGCCGCATGAGCGAGCGAGCTCAGGAGATTCTGGGGCTCGGCGCCATCGCCGTGCTCTCAGGCCCCAGCCACGCGGAGGAGGTCGCCCGCAAAATACCGACTGCCGTGGTCGCCGCTTCGGAGGACGAGTCTGTCGCCAAGCGCGTGCAGCAGCTCTTCAGCGGCCCGCTCTTCCGCGTCTACACCTCCACCGACCCGTTGGGCGTGGAGATCGGCGGCGCGGTCAAGAACGTCATCGCCATTGCGGTGGGCGCTTCAGACGGCCTCGGTTTCGGCGACAACACGCGCGCCGCGCTCATCACACGCGGCCTCGCGGAGATCACCCGGTTCGGCATCGCGCTCGGCGCGTGCCCCGGCACCTTCGCGGGACTGAGCGGCGTGGGCGACCTCATCGTCACCTGTACCAGCCGCCACAGCCGAAACCACTCGGTCGGCGAGCGGCTGGGCCGCGGCGAATCCATCGACGCCATCCTCGGCAGCATGAAGATGGTAGCCGAAGGCGTCTGGAACTCGAAGGTGATCCACACCCTCGGCAAGACGTACGGCGTTTCGATGCCCATCACGGACGTCGTGTACGGGCTCTGCTACGAAGGTGTCGCAGCCGCAGACGCCGTAACCACCCTCATGACCCGCGACATGAAGTCGGAGTGCTAAAAAGGCGCTGAGGCTGTAGGCGATTCAGCGGGCCTCAGTCGATCATGAACACGGTGGCAATCCTGCTGCCGCCTGTCTGCACGGTGCCTTTGACGCTGATCGTGTCGATTGAGACGCTCTGCGTGCCGGGGTCGTTAGCCGGCTTGTAACAGTAAATGCGCAACGTGAGTGCGACAGACCGGTTCTGCAGCTTGGCCACACTCGACAGGGCAAAGGCACTGCGGTTCCAAACGTTCGAGCCCGTGACGGTGACCGAGCCCAGGGTGGCGGCATAGCCGTCCGCACTGCACCGCACAAACAGCGTGGCCCCGGCGCCAGCTCCGCTTTTGCGGTGGTCGAAGGAAACCGAAACGAGGGAGATGCACTGCTGCGCAAAAGGTGCCAGAGAGGTCTCGCAGTAATCCCCGCTGGCGATCGCGCCGCTCTCATTGGTGGCGTTCATCTCGGCCTGCGGTACGCTGACGGCCCACGTGGGATGGCCCGGCGCAGCGGATGCGGTCATGCCGCTGACCGTCAGCGAGCCAGGCATGACCAACGCCTCAGCAGAAAAGCCGGCGCGATCCGCAGCGTCTGGAAAGTCCCAGACCGCCAGCTCCTTGAGCGAGTCGGCTTCCGGCCCGATCTGACGGAAGGGGATGTCAAGAAAGCCCGGAATGGTGAACGCGGGCGAATTGGTGCGCAAGGTCAGGTCCAGACCGGCTTCGTCCTTGAAAAGCGGATTACTGTTGGTGATGTTGTTCGCCACTTCTGCGTAATAAGAGGTGGCGTTGGAGCTGTTGCTGACCCAGACCGTGTTGCTCCAGCCGATGTTGCGCGAGAAGACAGTGCCCCGCGGCGCCAGCCAGAGCCCGCTGACGACCGTGGCCCAATCGGTGGGCATGGGCACCAGCTGCGGAAAGGCGTTCGACCAGATCGTGCCGCGGTAAGGCAGGGCCTGTAGGTTCTCCCACGTGGCTTGCATGTCCCACGTGAGGCCGCGGGCGTCGGCCCCCATCGCCCGGCCGCATTTGACGAGCACGTTGTTTTCCATCAGATCGTCGCGGCCTCCGCCGTGCTGGATACCCATTCCTGAAACCTGGTAGCAGATGTTGCCGAACACCTCGATCCCGGCGACGCAGTCGTCCAGATAGATGCCGTGCGTGCCGTAGCCGCCGCTGAACTGGCCCGCAATGCTGTGAACGAAGTTGTTGCGGATGATCGTGCCGTGCGCGCCCAGGTCGCGCCCCGTGTAGATCGCCCCCGCGTCGGACGACCATTTGCAGACGTCGCGCACCTCGTTCAGCTCCACGAGCTGATAGTTACTGGAACCGAACAGAATGGCCGTATGCGGCGAGTTGTAAAACAGATTGTGTGTGACGCTCTGGCCGACGCCGCTGAAATTAACGGCAGGCGTGTACATCCAAGACCAGCGGCCGAAGCCGTGAACCGTACAGTTGCGGACGTAGTTCCCGACGCCGGCCAGGGTGGCGCGGTCGCCGCCCGACAGGATGATGCCGCCATCGCCCGGATCAGAAATCTCGCTACCGCTGATGCCGTTGCGGGTGCCGCTGATCTTGGCAGCATAGTTTCCGGCGTTGCGAAGTCGGCAACCCAGCACGCGGTCGTTGTCCCCGCCTGAAATGGCGAACAGATCGCCGCGGGTCATTTCGAAAGTGATATCGCGCCATGTCACCTGCTGAACGCCGGTGAGGCGCACCAGCGGCGCCTCCAACATGGAGAGGTACGTCTCATGTCCGCTCGGACCGGACGGAGGCCAGAAGTAGAGGACGCCCGTGCTACGGTTCAGAACCCACTCGCCGGGCTGCGTGATCTCCTCCAGCAAATTTTCCGCGTAGTATGGCATGCCATTGGTGATGCCGTAGCCCGGCGCCATCGTGAGTGTCACCGTGCGAGAATTCGTGTTGACCGTCGCAGCTTTCACATGGTCATCCGCCCACAGCTCCATCCAGAAGCCGTGGTACCAGAGCTCCTCTGCCTGGCCCCAGCGCACCGGACGGCTGCCGGAGTAGTTGAAGTTCGTGCTGGTCGTCGGGGTGACCGTGTAAGCGAATCCGTTCGTCACTTCGCTGCTGGTTTCGCCGACGTCGGGCCAGCGCGCCAGTTGCTGGGGCGCTCCATCGAAGATCAGCTCTGCCGCAGCCAGCGTGGACGACGAGCCAAAGCCGCGCTTGCGCAGCGTGCCGAAGTCGGTGATCCCGCGTGCCGCCAAATCTGCCTGCATCACGTGGCCGCGGGCGGCAGCGTCGAGCCGAGACCAAGCCGGCGAGCCGTTCGTCACCACCGTGAACCATTCCGGCGGCAGCAGGCGTGCGCCATGGATGCGGACGGTTTCGCCGGGATAGGCGCGGTACGTGATCGGAGCGGCGGAGGTGCCTGAATCGGCGCTGGCCAGGTCGAAGGTGTTCGTGCGGCCATAGAGGCCACCTCGCAGCCAGACGGTCACGCCGCCCGCAGGCAGGCTGCCGTCCTGCTGCGCTAGCCGAAGGGCCGCCCGAGCCTGCTCCAGTGTGGCGAAAGGAAGCAGGAGCGTGCCGGTGTTGGTGGCGCCGCCGTCTGGCGCTAGGTAGTAGTTGGCGACCAGGCCGACAGTGGCAGAGGCGACCAGAATCCTGCCGCTGCCGCTGAAATGGGTGTTGTCAATATGTTCCGCGCCGCTGCCGGTCGCGCCCCAGGTGCCGTTGGTCTGCAACACGCCTCCGAACCAAAGCCGCTCAACCCGTTCAACGAGACCGGCCGCCACGCTCACTTTGGCGCCGGACGCGATCGACAGGCTGGCGTTGTTCCGGATGCCGTGCTCTGTCTGAAGCTCGAGCGTACCGCCCGCCACGGTGACATTTGTGCAGGTGCCGAGGCAGGAGGCCGACGCGACGGTCAGCGTCCCGTTGCTCACCGTGACGCCGCCACTGAAGCGGTTTCCGCTGCCTGTCAGCGTCAGCTTACTAGCGCCTCCCTTGACAAGTGCCAGCGCCCCGGACAGGCTTCCGTCGAAGGTCGTGTCAGCCGTCTGGTTCAGTGTGAGCGTGGCAGGCGTGACGCTGGAGACTTCGGTGCCGCTGGCGTCGGTGGACGCCACCCTGTTGAACGTCTGGCTGAAGCCGTTCAAATCGAGTTTGGCCGCCCTGCTCATGGACACCTGTGTTCCCGCCGGAAACACATTGGCGCCGTCCGCACGCACGGACACTTGATCGAAGACCGTGCTTCCCCATATGTTTCCGGCCGCGCCCAAAATGAGCGTGCCTGTCTGGTCGGACCAGAGGGTACTGGTGCCAATGGCGATCGGCTTGTTGGTGACTTGTATCGTCCCCCCGCCTGCGTTGAGGATGGCCATGGAATTGACAGACGAGGTGATGCCGCCGCTGATCGTAAAGCGGGAAGTGCCGCCGACATTGTTGATGCGGGCCGATCCTGTCACAATCATTATCGGCCCGCTCAGTGTGTTTACGCCTGTGCTGTTCAGTACGCCTCCGTTGCCCAGCCCCTCTCCGGAGACGAAGAGCGGCTCCGCCATTGCGATGCCGCCGTTGACTTCCAGTCGCCCGCCTTTTTCAACTGTCGTGCCGCCGGCTGAACTGCCCAGCGCGTTGGCGTGCGTGACTCGGAGAATGCCGCCGGTCTGCACCACCGTCGAGCCGTCATAGCTGTTGTTGCCCGACAGCACGAGCAGGCCGTTGCCGGACTTCGTGATGCCGAAGGATGATGTGCCGTCAGTGACAGTGCCAGAAACAGTGAGCGTGGCGCTGCCCGTTCCGTTGTTGGCGATGCTCCAGGTCTGGTTGGTGGCAAGGGTCACGTTCGCCGCCACTGTGTAGGTGTGCGAGGTGACGGAAGGAAGAGCGGCGGCGAGGCCGTTTGCGCCGAGCGTCAGGACGCCAGCGCCGTCAGCGAGTGTAAAGTCCGAGTCGCGGTTGAGGCGGACGCCGAGGAAGCTGGCGGCTGTATCGACGGTCGCCGTACCGCCGCCCGTGCCGAAAACGACGTTCGTCGAGCCGTTAAAAGGCGGCAGCGTGTCGAACAGCCAGTTCGAGGCGGCTGAGAGTCGCGTGTCGGCACCGCCACCGTCCCAGACGAATTCAATGCGGTTCAAAACCAGAATCTGGCCTCCTCCGGCAAAGTGAGCGTCGTCGATGTGCTGGGCTCCGCTACCGGTGGCACCGTACGTACCGATATCTTGGGCCATGCCGCCCAGAGTGAGCTGGCCCACGGTCTCGACCAGCCCCGTCATGACACTCACCTTCGCACCTCCGTCCGCGATGTGAAGGCTGGCGGTATTAGTGATGCTGTTGGGCGCCAACAGTTCCAACAGGCCGCCGGCCACCACGATGTTCGGGCTTTGACCGAGGCTGGAGGGTGCCGCCACCGTCAGCGTGCCGTTGCTCACCATCACGCCGCCACTCAAGGTGTTCGAACCCGCCAGAATCAGCGTTCCCGCGCCGTTTTTGATCAAACCCAAGATGCCGGTCAGACAGCCGTCGTAGAGGTTGGTAACATTCACGCCCACGGGATTCACCGTCAGTGTGGCAGGGGTCGCACTGGTCACCAGCCGTGAGCCGACATTGGTGTTTGCGTTCTTGAACTGCCCGACGGTCTGGCTGTTGCCGTTCAGATCGACCATCGTGTTGGGGTTCAGTTGGAGCGTCGCATTAGTTGGGAAAGCGTTAGCCACATCGGTCCGCACCGAACCGTTCGCCAGATCCATCATGCTCCACGTGTTGCCCGTCACGTTGAGGATGAGGAGCCCAGCGCCATGCGAATAGAGTGACGCTGACGACAGCACGAAGGGCTTGTTGGAAATCCGCAAGGTCGTGCCTCCGCCATGCTGGAAGGCCAGGCCCTGGGAACCGACAAAGCCGCCAGTCACATCGAGACTTCCGCTGGTCACGGCGAGGCGCGTCCCACTCCCTTGGGTGATGGCCCCGCTCCATGTGTTGGAGCCGCCCGTGGCGCGCAACGCGCCGGCGTACCCGCTCGACTGGTCGCCGCTGAGCTGAAGCGCCTCCGCCACGGTGATGCCGCCGCTGACCTCCAGCCAAGCACCCTCTTCGACAACCGTCATGCCGTTGGTGCTGCCCAGCGCGTTGGGGTGGGTGATCCGCAGGCACCCGCCGGTTTTCACCGTGGTCGTTCCGTCGTAGGTGTTGTTGCCCGACAGCACGAGCGGGCCGGATCCCGACTTCGTGATGCCGAAGGAGGAGGCCCCATCAGCGACGGCACCTGAGACGATGAAGGTGGCAACGCCCGCGCCATTGTTCGTGACTCCCCAAGGCTGATTGGCGGTGAGAGTGACGTCTTCCGCGAGGGTGTAGGTACGTGATGTGGCGGACGGAATAGCCGCACAGAGGCCACGCGCGCCAAGCGTCAGCGAACCTGCGCCGCTGGCGATCGTAAAGTTGCCGGCGCGGTTAAATAAGATGCCGAGAAAACTGACTGCCGTGTTGACCGTCGCCGTGGTGCCACCCGTACCGAAAGTGACATACTGGGTGCCATCGAAAGTCGGAGCGATACTTCCATTCCAGTTGATGCCCGTGTTGATAAGCGTATTGCCCGTGCCGCCATATCCATACCAAATGGTTCCGCCGCAAACATCCACCGCAAACATCAGCGCCAGGCCGCAACAACGCCACTTAGAAAGAGACATGTTGTCCTTTATCCTTTTTACCGGATACTGATGACTGATTCAGGTCCGTGGGAAACGACGATGACGCCGGTTCCGCTGAAATGCGTCGAGTCGATGTAGGTTGCACCACTGTTGACATTCGCGCTCCAGGAACCACGCCTCGCCTGTTTGCCCCCCAGGTAGAGCGTGCCGACCGTCTCCACGACGCCCGCGCCCAGGTACACCCTGGCGCCGCCGCCGTCCGCGATG
>Ga0073936_10000306_pt1 | contig 72972 bp, 50 predicted proteins | sample AliMusrvi5mmetaG_FD_87041 | JGI IMG/M metagenome (GOLD analysis project Ga0073936, IMG submission 87041) | Freshwater lake bacterial and archeal communities from Alinen Mustajarvi, Finland, to study Microbial Dark Matter (Phase II) - Alinen... | ecosystem: Environmental > Aquatic > Freshwater >... | reverse complement strand
CTAATGTGTTCAACACGCCGACGTAAATCGAGCGCTGATGCGCAGGCGCACAGTCAATCGTGTACCCGCAGAAACCGAGGACATAGGCGCGCGCAGCGGCGCCATCGAATGCGAGGATGACGGCGAAGAGCGCATAAGCGAGCACCGGGACTGTCTCCAGCGAAGGGATGAGCGCCACGAGGAACGCAACCAGCGGCGCCGCCGCCTGGAGCACTGCCGCCGCGCGCACCACGCTCCGCGCGCCCCAGCGGCTGGCGAGCCAGGTGAACAAGGCGACGCCCAGGATGCCGCCGATGATGAACGCCAGGCTGAAGATGCCGATGGATGTGTCGGGAAGCTTGAGACGGTCTTTGATGTAGACCACATAGAAGGCGGCAGCCATCGCCTCCAACCCGGTCAAAATACGCGCAAGCAACACGCGCCGGTAGATTGCGTCCACGCGCAGCCCATTGAGGACGGAACCGATGAACGAGCCTGAGCGCGCCGCAGCCGCGGCTGCGCTAGCATCCCCCTCCGACGCAGGGTTCTCTTCGTATGCGAACTGGAACAGTAGTGAGATGATGAACCCCAGCCACGCGCAGATGAAGACAACCGCATAATTCCGCGGAAAGGGCAGGCCATCCGGCGAGAGCACGCGCGCCACCACAAAACCCGCGCCGATGCCGGTGATCGAGCCAAGCAGTTGCGCCCTGCCCAGAATGCGCCCGCGCCCGCGCGGCGACAGGTTGCGGCTGAGCATGTCGAACCACCCGATGCCGGTGAAGGAGTCGAACACACAGAACACGACGATCGCGGCAATCATTAGAAAGACCGTCAGCAGGGGCGACTGTGCATTCGTGAACAGCAACCACAAGGCAAACAGCAGCATGGTCTGGCGGCCAATCAGGCTGTAGAGGATGACAGTCGGTTTGGTGCGGCGTTTGCCCTGCACCAGTCGCGCCGCGATCAGTTGCGGAAAGAGCGACGCCACGCCCCACGCCATCGCGATGATGCCGATCAACGTTTTGTCCGAAGTCAGCGTGCTGGCCAGGCCGACGAGGACAGTCGTGGCCGGGATGAAGGACATGCCGGTGAAGAAGCCGATCGTGTCCCCGGTGTAGGCGACAACATTGCGGCGCGTATCCATGCGCGCAGGCGCGGGCGCGGGTGCAGCGGAATGCTGTGCAGGTTGTGATGTCATTGCTTGCTTCATTCTAAAGAATTCAAAAACAATCATACGCGAAAACTCAGGCGCGCTTGACAGGCAGATGCACCTCGACCGTTGTTCCCTGCCCCGCGACGCCTGTAATATGCGCCTCGCCCCCGATGGAGCGCGCCCGTTCGCGCATCCCAAGCAGCCCAATGGATTTAAGACTGCGCATGTCCTTATCCGCAATCCCGCGACCATTGTCGTGGATGCGCATCTGCAATTGCCCACCCTGTAATGCCAGACTGACCTCGATTTGGGTCGCTGCGGCGTGCCTCTGAACGTTGGTCAACGCTTCCTGGAGGATGCGGAAAGCAGTGGTGACCACATCGCGATCCAGCGCCGGCGCCGAGCCGTCAGATGCAACGAGTTCGGACGCGTCGTGCCTAACGGATTCAGAAGCAAGGGTGAAGATGCTGCGTATACCTGTGAGCGCCTCAAACTCCTCAAGTTGCCACTCCACTGTCGCCGCCAGCCCGATATCATCCAGCATCGCCGGGCGCAACTGGGTTGCGATCTGGCGCACTGTCCCCATACTCCCGTCGATCATTGCCAACATCCCACGAAGCCGTCGCCTGGTAGGCGACTGATCTTTTGCCAGGCCGCCGGCGTGCTCAACCTGACGTTGCAACCACCCCACATCGAATCTTAACGCCGTCAGATTCTGGCCAAGCTGATCGTGTAAGGTGTGTGACAGGCTGAGCCGCTCTTCTTCGCGAATAGATTGCAGCCGCGTCGTAAGTTCGCGCAACTGCGCCTCCACTTCCTTATCTCTACTGAGATCGCGAATGCCCACCGCAACAACCGTCGCAGAAACGCCGACGGCCGGGTTCAGGCTGATCTGAACTGGGAATTCACTCCCATCCTTGCGCAGACCGCGCAATTCGAGATCGTTGCCCATAGGGCGAATCCTGGGGTTGGCGTTGTAACCCTCGCGATGGGCTAGGTGGACGGTGCGAAAGCGTTCTGGAATCAGGCTCTCGATCGACAGCCCCATCATTTCACCGCGTGAGTACCCAAATATCTGTTCAACCTGCGCGTTGTGCGCCACGATCAGGCCCGGTTCGTTCACAAAGAGCATGGCGAAAGGCGCCAGATCGAGCATCACCTGGAGCATCCTTTCCAGTCTCTCGGACTCTTCGTCTTTATCAGATACTCCGTCGGACCGCGCCGGGATTGACATGGAATATTGTGTGGCCTGGCGCAACACGTGCTCCACCACGGCCCGGGCGGCGGGGTCAAGCGGCACCGGGAAACCGTTCAAACGAACTTCCTGCAGGGCAGGATGCATCTCTATGTCGCCAATGCGCATCAATAAGTCATCACGAGGTTGTGCCTGCGCGCCTGCAAGTAAAACACTCAGGCAATCGACGAGGGCTGTGATCGTAAACGGTTTGATGAGGATCGTATCCCTCCCAAAGGGAGTCAAAGCAGTCTCACCCAGTCGAGTCGCGCGATCCTTGAGCGCCTCAATTGTCGTCAGCAGAATGGCGGGCGCTTGCAGGCCTTGCTGACGCAAACGTTGAAACAGCGCCAGCGCCTGCCCGGTCGTCACGTCATCGTCAATCACGATGGCATCGCAAGCTATGTCATATCCGCTATCCTGTGGCAGCTGCGTGTGAACTTCGTAACCGGAGTCAGCGAGCGCCTGCTGGATGCCATTCACGTCATCCGATTCTTCCTGGATCAGCAGCACACGCGGCATCGATACACCTCCGTTAAGAAATTATGAATTGGGATGTATGAATTATGAAATTTCACCCTTCACCCTCCACACTTCATCCTTCATCCTTCATATTTCATACTTCATATTTGAGTCCCTTTGGGACAGACCTGATATGGTGATTTTATGGTGACAACAATGTGATTTCTGTGTGAACGCAGTGTTCGACAAGGCTGCTCCATTATAGTGAATAATGAATTGTGCCATTGCGAACGACACGCCATGGTGAGACTGCTTGTGTGGCGCGCTGGCGTTGCTCGATAAAAAAACAACCGGCGAACACACGCCGGTTGTTTCACACTCTTTGGTTGACGGTTAGGCGCTTATGGCGCGACAGTGAATTCGCCGCGCATTTTCAGGGTGTAGTGAGCCGCCTTGTTACAGAAGTAGATGTAGTGACCGGCATCAAGTTTTGCCGTCATCTCACCACCTTTACCCGGCTCAACGTCTTCAACAGACCCCACCTTGGTGTAGTCCTTGGAATTCTCATCAACTTCAGTGCCATCGCTGGACATAGGCAATTTGTCGAGCGCAAGATCGGTCTTGACCAGTAGTATCTCGTGCTGGAGATCTGTGGCGTCGTTCTTCACAATGAACTTCACTTCTCCTGGCTTGATCTTGTCCCCTGTGAACTTAAATCCATAGGTTGTCAAACTGACGTTGACAACCTGTGGCGGCGCCGCGGTCGGGGTCGCCGCCGGCGCCGTGCTGCAGCCCACCATAGACGCTGCGATAAATGAAGTCGCAATGATTGCTTTGAGTCCCTTTGGGAAGGTCTTAACACTTTTCATCACACATTTTCTCCTGTAAACAACCAATCAAATTACCTGGTGTGCGCGCGTATGAATCACGCCACACTTTCGGCCCGTAAAAACCACCCGCTGAAATTCCGCTAGCGATAGGCACTGGGTATCCATATAACGTGTAATAAACCCGGATTGGATTCAACCACCTGCACGGGAATGCTCCACTGGCTCGAACTGCCCACACGGTTGGAGTAAGCCGGGTTGTGCAGGGTGCTCGCGACGGTGACTGTAAGCGCTGAGCCGCCCAATAGCCCCGTATAGGTGAAGACGCCGCTCGCATCCGCCGTCACAGGAGACTGCCGCGTGATCGTTGTAAGGTCATCGTAGTAAACATCCACCTGCGACAGTGGATTGGCCGTCCCGGTCACGATGACCGTCACAAAGTGATCCAGGGTTGCCGCCCCAAGAATGACCGGCGTCTGCGCCCAGTTATTGGTATACGTGATGACATCGCCACCTTCAAGGATGCCGGCGCCCTGCATGCCGGTGAGCGCGCGTGGGAACGAATCGCGCACGATGACGCGTTGTGCCGCTGCGCTATCCGACGCCAGCAGAGTCACTTCGCACATGCCCTGGTCAGGGCAGTCGCCGTGGTTGGCATCTCCGCTGCCGCCGATCACGTCGCCGATGCGCGTGTCGCTCCCGGTCGGGTTAATGATGATCGGCCCATTCACGTAGCTCTTGTGCAGAATGGCGCCCGCGCCTGAGACGGTCAGGGTAGCACTGACCGGCGGCGAGAGCGTAAAGACAGTGGCGCTGAGCGGGTCTGGCCGGCTGTTGAGATAACCCAACCCCACGCCGCAGATATCCACGTTGGCCCCGGCTGCCTCCACATCGACTAACGCTGCTGTGCCGCCAATATCAATGTTGCGCAGCGTGGCGCCCGTGCCAAGGCTGAAGATGACAAACTGTCCGGTTGCGCGGATACTCACGAGCGGATTGGCAGGGCTTCCACAAGGCTGGTAGCGCTTCTGACCCACCGCCACGCCATCAGGCACAGACAGTGTGCTCGACACGTCAATCGTATCGACCGCCGGGTCAAGTTGCGCAAAGCTGACAACGTCGCCGTTGACCGCATTTGACAGCGCAAAGCGCAATGTGCCGGTCTTCGAGATCAGATCGCCGTCCGTGGCAAGATCGCCAGTGCCAGTCACATACCAGGTGGCATTGGGCGCGCCAGTCGTCGTTGGCGGCAGAGTATTGAGAAGGCTGTTATAGGCGGACAGGACATTCAATCGCCCTGCGCCAAATGCATTGTCCGGGCCAGGCGTCCCCATATCCACGCTGGTTGAGATCAGCACGCTCCGCTGCAGATCAACGGTAAGCGTTGGGAATGCGCTCAACAGCAATGCGAGTGAGCCAGCCACATGCGGCGCAGCCAGGGATGTGCCAGTCGAGCTGACATACATACCATATAGATCAGTGGATCGGATAGCGACGCCAGGAGCGACGATATCGGGATACGTGGTTGAAGGCTCACCGCAAGCAGATGGGCCGCGGCTGCTATATGCGTAGAGCTGATTCGTGTTATTGATTGCGCCGACAGCGAGCGCCTCAGGGTAGTTCGCCGGGCTGACACTGGTGTTATTCCCCGGGCCGTTGTTCCCCGCTGCAAAGATCGGCAGGATGCCCACGGCTGTCAATGCCTGCAAGTCTTGTTGAAATTCAAGATTGCACCCGACCGAGCCATACGCCCAGGAGTTATTCACGACCTGCGGCGCATCCGGCGTATTCGGATCGCCGTCCGGATCCAGCAACCATTGGTAGCTCTGATGAATTGCTGAAGTCGTTGCGCCACCCGCATCGTTAAATATCTTGGCGGCGATCCACTTGGCCTGGGGCGCCACACCGACTGCTATGCCTCCGGCGTCCCCGCCAACCATCACGCCCATCGTCCATGTGCCATGACCGCTGGCATCAAACGGGAGTGTGGGATGCTGACCGTAAGGGTCGAACCAACTGTTGGCGCCGCCGCGCCATCTGCCCGCCAGATCGGGGTGGGTCACGTCTACGCCGGTGTCCAGGTTCGCGACGACAACCCCTTGCCCAAAATATCCCATACTCCACAACGCTGGCGCGTTGATGAGCGTCAGGTTGGGCGAAGGCGGATTGGATGCCGCTGCAGAAACCGACTCTGCGACCGGCACGATCGAAATCTCATCGGGCGTGATACTGAACACATCAGGATGTGCAGCCAGTTCCCGGATCACATCGGGCGTGGCGGTTACCGCGAGGCCATTGAACACCCAGAATGGCAGGATGCGGCTGACGCGCCCCTGGGATCGTCGTGTCTCGAGCAAGGCGCGCAATCCTCTTTGAGTGATGCTGGCATGGTCACGCAAGGCGGTGATCACACCCCGCTGGCGTTCTGCGCGGCTGCGCCCTTTGACGGCCCCGACATCCGCTTGTTGCGCAAGCGTGACGATTACGGTTGTCATCGCCGCCGGTTGCATGCCAGCCAGGATCGTCTGGACTTGCGGATCAAGTTTCGGGCTGTATAGGGTCACCGGCGACTGCTTTGAGTCCCTTTGGGAATGAGTTGCCTGCACGGTCGGCGGAGGGTGCTCCACTTGCCTGGCGCCGAAGAGCGCCACAACCGTGATAACCGCCAGACCCAGGTTCGTTATTTTCTTCACGGGACTCGACAAAACGCGCCAGTTACTGCGCCAGGATATTCTCTGTGCGCAAATTGCCGAAGATCACACTGACGGGCGTGCCGGGTCGGATAATGCCTTGTGAATTGGGGAAGAACATGACGTATTGCACGCCCTGTTTCAGCTTTCCGTGAGAATGCATGCGCGGCGCAAGAATCAGGGATTGGTTATTTACAAGCAATGCCGCATGGTTATCAAGAAGCAAGTGCGCTTTTTCAGGGTCGTCAATTTTGACGCGCACGTCGATGATGCTGTCCATCGCCGTAAGCCCGACCAGAGTTACCCGCACGCCATACTGCGCTTCCAACTCATTGAAAGTAGTCGCCCGTGTCTTGATCAGGTCAGCAACGGGCGGGACCATTCCCGGCACAGAAGCGATTGTAGAAGCCTCAGTAACGGCAGCATCCCATATTGACGCTGAGTAACCCACCGCAACGGCGACAAGTATAGCCAAAACAGGTGGGATCAGGCGCCGCCAGCTAGACGCGACAGGTGGGTTGGCATCAACACCGAGTCTCCAGGGTCGTAGTAGCGCCAGCACGATAAACAGGACTTCTGCAGTGACGGCAATCACACCATAAGGCGTGAACCACTCCTGAACGTTCATCGCGGGCATGCCCAGGGTCCTGCTCCAGAGGTAACCTGCCATCGAGGCAACGGCAATGAGCAGCCCCAGCAACCACCCCCAGACCACCCGGTGATAAATCACATAAGCGGCAACCAGTGCGCCCACGAAGTTGGCCACAAACAAATACCCTATATAGGGTGCCTGTGTGTACTCGATCTGCGCAGCTAGCACATGCTGCAACCCGATGACAAGAATCAACACAACGGCAAACCAATGAAGGCCGCGTGCCTTCATTTGACTGCTTTGTTTATCGATACCAGGTTCTACTATTGCCATTCCAGCTTTCCCAAGTTCTATTGCGCGGCAACGGCTTCAACCAGCGTGTCGCCAAACAGAAGAGAGACCGGGGTTCCCAGCTTAATGGCGCTCCCGCCATTCGGAAACAGAATATAAAAATTGCTGTCGTTAACATAGCGGAATTCGCCTACCCGCGCATCTTCAGGGACACTGAGTGTCACGCCACGGTCGGCAACATACAGCGCCGGGTAGTTCTTGGCATCCTGTAGCAGCGCTTTGGCTTTCACCGCGTCGACCATTTTCAAGCGCACGTCGATCAATCCGCTTGCGGCAGTCAGCGAAATCAGAGTGATGCGCAGCCCATATTTCTGCTCCAGCATGCTTTGTGAGATTGGCGGCGCCGATGGGGCGACATTGGCGCTCCGGGATGGATTCAGGCCGCGAATCACAAAAAAGGCCGCCACAGCTACGCCTATCACCACGACAATGATCATGACAACGATCACCGGGGCGAAAGGCTTGAATGTGCGCGATTGAGGACTGGTTCCTGAAGGATTCAAAGGCAATAAATTCATTTGCAGGTGTTCTATCTCTAAACGGCAGAAAGCCACTCAGGTCTTGAGTGGCTTTCTGCGATGACTGTAGGACTTAGTTTACCTCGACCATCGGGAGGAACACCGGACTCATCGGCCCTCCCTCGTTTCCATTCACAACCAGCAGACCGGCCAGCGTCCGACGGGTCGATACAAAGGCATCAAACATCATCGAACCACTTGCGCCGGCTTGCAGACCAGCCGACGGGCCAAGCCGCACTGATTCAAGCGTATTAGCGCTCGTGTCCAGTGGGCCTAGTGTTCCGCCGGCAGGGATGGCCCCGTCAATCGAGAAACTGACGGATGCGGACGGGGCGGAGAACCAGGCAATCTCGAAGTAGTGTGTTGCGTTGGAGATGTTGAACCAGTTGGTGCTTGTCGCGCCACCCTGGCGCACGACAGAGTAGCGCGCCTGATATTGATTACCCGCTGTCTGGCGTCGCAACTGCACCTGGAAGATGGCGGTATTGAACGCGTTCAACCCGGAGAAGATCGTCACACCGTTGGCGCTGTTGTTGTTGTTCAGCACAACGCTGTTCGGGCGGAAGTAGAAGCGCGCATGGTAGCTGGCTTCTGCATTCGGGGTGTTATCGATCACCCAGACCGGTGTGCGCGTGGCGCCTGTGGCAACCGTTGCGCGCAGGCCAAATGCCGGAATGCCATCCAGCGAGGCCGTGGAGGTCACCAGCAGGTTTGTCCCGCTCGATCCGCTCCAGGCCGACCGATTGCCCGATGAGAAGCTATCCGCGAAGATCACGTTTGGCCACACGATGACAACAGATGTGGAGATCGTGGTGCTCCAGTTGCCCGCAGCATCCTTTGCCCGCAAGGTCACGGTGTGCGTGCCCGCCGCCCAGTCCAGGGCGACGAAGTTGATCACCGCGCTCAACCCTTCGGTGGAGCTGTTGAAAGCGCCATCTGTGGCCGACATCGGCGTCCCATTGTTGAGGCCAGGATCCGCGCCCTCAAACCACTCGCCGCCTCCGATGTTGCTGCCGCCTGTGCCTGCATCGGTCGCCGTAGCCGTCAGTGTAAAGACAGAACTGTTACCCGTGTTGTTGTTGGTCGGGTTGGGGCTGACAGCCGCGCCGCTGATGACCGGGCTGGTCTTGTCGATCACAAAGGAGATGCCAGTGGCTGTAGCCCAGTTGCCCGCGGAATCCCTGGCGTGCACATACAGAGTGTGTGTCCCCACGCTCAGAGAATTGATCGTCAACAGCGGGATGTCGGCATACGCATTTTCCATCGCAGTGTCGAATACGCCGTCGCTGGGGACGAAGATAAATCCTTGACCGTTGATGCCAACGGCGTCGATAAAGCCTTCACCTGCGCTGATCAAGGAGAGTGCGTCGCTGAATGTGGCCGACAGGCGAACCACCATATCGCTGGAATCGACGGGGTAAAGCCCGTTATTCGGATTCGGCGACGCGATGACGTTCAATGCTGCCGGGCCAGTAAGGTCCACGATCAGCGTCGCCGTCGCGGGCATGCCCCAGTTGTTCAGTGAATCCTGGCTGGTAACGACAACCGTATGGGCGCCCTCAGTGAGTGAAATCACCGTTGCTGCCGGAATAATAGCCGCCAGACTGGCGACCGGCGCTGCCGTGTTAACAGTCATCGTCGCCTGCGCGCCACCGTCAATAGCATATACCGCGGCGGAGATTATGGAACCACCGTGGATCAGGTCGCTAGCCGTCCCGCTCAACGACACGTCCGCCGTGCCATTTGTCGGGTTAGGCATAAGCACCAGCGCTGACGTATCAGGGCCAGCCTTGTCCAGATTCAGTGTAATGAAGTTAAACGGCCCCCAGTTGGCAGCGGCATCTGATCCGCGCACAAAGAGGGTGTGGTTGCCGGCAGAAAGCGTCGCCAGGCTTGCCACGCTGATGGTGACCTGAACGGTTTCAGTCGGTGAATCAAACGCCCCATCCAGTGCAGACAGCGGCGTTGGGACGCCAGATACATTGTCAATGTAGTACTCGGCAGATTGGACATTTGATCCGCCGGTGGCAAAGTCGCCAACCGTCGCAGTTAAGCCAATGTCTGAATTCCCGTCAGTGGGATTCGCCGTCAATGCCACATTGGATGTGCCTGGGCCAGTCACGTCGCCAGCAACGCCAGCAGTTCCCACGGCCAGGAATGTGAGCATCCCGCCAAAACCGCTGTCGGTATTGTTGTGCAGCATGAGGTTGGCGTCGTACAAAGCATAGCGCGCGCCAGCCACTGCGGTCGCAGGAATCACCACGATGCGGTCGGAGGTTTCGCCTGGCGCCATGGTCTCTGCGACGACAGTGTGGGTTATTGGAAATGCGTTGCCATCCACAGCAACCAGCGTCTGAAGAACGCCCAGAGCGGTGATCGAGTACGGCTGGAGGCCGGAATTGACGTACCGCAGGAGCACCCTGTGACCTGCCACTGTCGGAATGGAAGCCGTAGCAGGGTAGACATTCCCGTTGATGGTATAGAACTTGGGCGCGTAGTCGCGCATGTCAAACGCTGCCGGCGTCAGGCTGGTGTTCAGCGCCGGGTCGATGTCGCCCAGCACCATCACCGCTTCATCATCATACGCGGTTGAAACCGTGCCATATGCAGTGCCCGCCGCTGCCGGACGCACGACGAGCGCGCCAGACAACCCCATGGCGATCTGATACTCCGTGTTGGGCAACAGACCGGACTCATACAGGAACGTGCCTGCGGACGAGGCCGTAAATGTGTACGTCTTAGTGCCGCCAGGGCCCACACCTTTCTGATCGGTCGGCATCGCCTGACCCGTGAACAGTAACGAGGTCGAGAACGGGAGGCTATTGTGTAATCTCACCACCTCGACATCGCCCTGGGTGGCAAACAGCGTGACGCCGCCTGGCTTCGTTAAGGCGGGGCCGCCTGTGCAGGTTCCAGTGGTATACCCGTAAACCGTTACCAGCCCGACATATCCGGGCAAGGTGATTTGCGCACTGGTTGCGCATATATCCCTCGTAACCACGGCGGTGGTAACACGGGGGGCGTTTGTGGTCACAACATCCGCCGCCAGAGATGTAGTCGGGGTCGGAATAGACAGCGCAGCCACGGCCACGATGCTAAGCGTCCGTAAAGCCGTCTGAAATATCTTTTTCATTGCTTTTGAATCCTTTAGGATGGTTTTCCTCATCTCTCCGGCGGCATTACGGACAATTGTTAGGTAGCGGCGGATCGATTCGCAAGTAGGTGATCTGGCCTGCCATCGTCATACCCCACGCATCGAGTTGGAACAGCGCGTGGTTGTGTGAAATGATGTAGTACTCACCGCACTGGTTCAGGCTTGACGTGCCGGGCGGCAAAGTTCCCTTCACACCCAGATACGGGCTGCCGCTGTAGAACATGCCGGTGGTCATGTTGCTGATGTCAGGAACGGTGACGGGGATGGGATTAGCCATGCTGTAGTTCTCCGCGTCATACCACTGCATGAGAACATCCCAGGTCTGCCCCGGCCCGATATTAATCGCGTACTTCTCGAAGGACATATCCTGACCGGCCGGCCCTGCAACAGGTTGACCGTCGCGTCCAATCACCACCCCGTTATGACCGTGCGGATGGTGTGAGTACTCTTCCGAGCCCGCGTTGATGTAACGCGCCAGGCCGGGATAAGGATGCGCTGTGGCATCATATGGATGGATGCGGGCCAGAGAACCATACGGCTGGCTGGGCAGGCGCGTGGCGAAATTGTCAGCGATCGTATCGGGGAAGGTGCGCCCGTTGAGCAACCAGTAATGCACATGATAGGTTGTCAGGTCAAAGGGCAGGTTCTGCTCAGCCGCGCTGTGCTGGTAGGGGTCGATTTCGGTCAGGAAGACCAGGAACTCTTCCTCCGGCGTGAACCTGCTGTCCGCGCGGTTGTAGGCGAAGTTTGCGCCACTGGTTGGCCGCACGATCAGGGCGCCGGACAGACCCATGCGCGCCTGCTTCTCAGGATTCGTGCCGGACTGGTAAAGATAGGTGCCGGGGTTGCTGGCGACGAAGCTATAAGTCATGCTGCCGCCGTTGGCAGGCGCCACGTTCGTCAGCGAGGTCGCTTTCCCCGTGCCGTCAAATTGCGGTTGGGCCGGGGCGCCATTGGCCAGGACATTGGTCTGACCAGGGAAGATGATGGAAGAATCCTCCGACAGTGTATTGTGGAAGATCACCGTGACCGTGTCGCCCTGGTTCACGCACAGCACCGGACCGGGGTACTGGAACGGCTGGCCGCCGACCGAGTAGCTCCACATGAAGACGGTATTGCCATCCGAGATGGTGATGATACCGGTCTTGGCATCCACCGTAAAGGTAGGGCCATAGGTGCACGCGAGGCCGATCGCCGGCGCTGTTGCGGCAGCAACGCGCTGCGCGCCAGTCTGTGCGCCAAGGGACAGTCCCCCTACGCTGAGCGCCAGCAGCAGCACGATTCCCAGCCGCAACGATTTGAATCCTGAAGGTTGCATTAATAACTCCTTTTCACGCCTGAACAGATCAGCCTACATACCCCAGTCATTGGGATACTGTTGTGCCGCCACGCCGCTTGGGTAAACACGCACCTCAGTTGCCTGACCGCCAAAGCCCCCGGCGCTCAGGTTAGACACCTGAGTCAGCCGGCGGTTATAAACCATATAGGTGTCGTAACCATGGCCGCTGCTGCCGCTGCCACCGGTATAAGCAGGGGCGGAGAAGATAGCGTCAAAACTCTCGCCCGCGCTAGCCAGAACCGTATTCGTGACATAGCTGGTATCTGTGCCGTCGCGACCGCGCATCAACGTCGCATCGCGACCGACGATGCGCATCTTGATCCCCGCCAGCGTCATCGCTGCTTCGCGGAAACCCAGGTTGATGAAACGCAGCAACACGCGCTCGCCAGGCTTGCAGGTGATCAATGAGGACAACGGCTGGTACTGGAGTTGGGGATATCCTACCGGGGCGACCAATTCGCCATTCGCATCGCGCTGCACGGAGTGCGCGTTGATGGAGGTCGCGGCGTTGATCGGTGAATTTGGCGCGATCGTATCAGGATATACGCGCCCATTGAGCAAGCTGAAGTCGGCGTGATAGTCGCTCCAGTCAGGCAACTGGATATGCGAGTCGCACCAGTGCGCCTCTGCCCAGACCTCGCTCATAAACATGACAAACTCGCGATCGTGACCCGTAGAACCATCGCCGTCGTTATAGACATACTTGCCGCTGGGGTACAGCGCCGTGTTGCCATTCTGCAACGGACGGATGAAAACCGGGCCGGTCATGCCCATGTGCACATGCTCAACATCTTCAACATGACAGTGGTACATGTACGTGCCAGGGTCGCGCGGGCGATAGACATAGGTAAAGTCACGCCCGATGGGGACTGAGATCGAACCCGTCGGCTCGCCGTCAAAGAAAGGGATGACGTTGCGAAAACCGTGCCAGTGCAAGGTATGCGAGTCCACCAGGTCGGGGCGTTGCCCCAGACCCAGGTTGGTCAATTGGACTCTAAAGTCCTTTGGATGCGCGGGATCATACTGATTTGCCCAGAACAACGGCGCGTTGTGCTGCGCATGATTCTTCTGATTGTTTTTCTGCACAGTCGTCAGGCCGGTCACGTTGCGAAAGCCGAAGATGTACGTGTTGAACGGCGCCGGAGCATAGTCATCCGGGAAATAGAATCCGACCGGCGGGTCTGGCGGCAGGTATATCCACCCATCCGTGCCTGCCCAGTACAGGTCCGGCGCGGGGGTCTGCGCCTCTACCACCTCATCGGGCGCGAGCGCCTTGCGCACGAAGGGGGGCAAGACACCCACTCCGGCCGCGATCACAGCTGCGCCGCCTGCCAGTTTGAGAAAATCTCGTCGGGAAATGTGCTTTTTCATCTCTTCTCCTGTTCAGTGCCTGATGCTGCTAAGGCAGCGTCGCTCCTCTAAAGTCATCGATACGCGCGCCGGCTGGGAGCTGGATGCCGATCCTTCCAGTAGTGGTGAAGCTCGATGTCGCGGTCAGGCCGAGGTAAGTCGCGTTCTGCCACACATCCACCGACCCATCCGCGTTTGCAACCGCTGTCAGACGGTCGCCCGTCGCATAGGTTGCAGTGAATGTGCCGATCGGTGTATACGTTGCAGCCAGGGTGTTTCCATCCGTCGTCGTCTCGACGATGACTTGTCCTGCGCTGTAACGCACTCGAATGAAACTCGCCGGACTAGTCGTCGTCCCTACGCCGTTGGTTACTTTCAGCAGCAGGCTCGAATCACTCAACGGCGCCGCCGGTGATCCTGCACTCTGTGTAAAGGTAAACGCAGTTCCCTGATGCAGGCCAAAAGTCGCGCCAGGCGCCACTGCGCTATTCCAAATCGCCTGACCTGCCAGGACGGCAGAGGCCTGGTTGGTATTTACCTGGATGGCGCCGAGGCCAATTAGGAGCGCCTGACTCCAACTGGCGCCAAGGCTATTCTGGTTAACACGGTTGAAAGTATCCAGAACTGTCAGAGCGGGCAGTGCTTTGGCAATCAAGTCGGTATCGGTCGCGGTGTTGTTGCCGGGGTACGGGTCAATGACGCTGGGCGTGACTTGCGGAGTCACGTTGGCGGTATCAACAAGCGTCCCTGTCGCGAGAGCAGACAGCGTCGTCACTGCCGTGTAGGTCGCAGTAGCGCCAGCAGGAAGGGCAACCGTGCCTGTTCTGTTATTGCCAGTGCCGCCTGTCGCACAACTTGAGCCCGGAGCGACCGAGCATATCCAACGGCTGACGGTGAGTGACGACGGGAAGGAGTCGTTCATGCTGGCGCCCACGACCGCATCTGGGCCAATGTTGGTCACAAGGACGGTGTAGGTAACCACACTGCCAGGGAGAACGATTGCCTTATTGTCAGTGACGCTGATGGCGAGGTCGGCTGTCGGAATCGAGTCGATGTCAGTCGCCGTATTGTTAACCGTATTCCGGTCTGTGAAACCGACTGGCGCAGCGACGACGGCGATGTTTTCAACGGCATCGAACGCGCTTGGCGCCACTGTGGCGCGAGCGATGAATGTCGCTCGTCCGCCCGCCAACAGGTTGACCGTCCGGCTGATGTTGACGCTGCCGCTAGCCACGATACAACTGGACCCTGCGGTTGCAGTGCACGTCCAGGTGACGCCGCTCAGTGTGGCCGGGAAGTCGTCGGTGACGCCGACGCCATTGATGTTGTAGATGCTGCTATTGGTGACGATGATCGTGTACGTAATCTGGGTTCCCGGCGTCACAACAGTCCGCCCATCGGTCTTCGAGATCGCAAGATCGGCCAACGCTGGAACCTCATCTGCGCCGATATCGAATGCGCCGAACGCCGGGCGGGAATCCCTGTCGATGTCGAACGCCGGGGCTGCCAGGTTAGCCAGGGGCTGCTGATAGGCAGGCACTGCCACAGAAGCAACACCTGTGTTGTACGCTGGCGATGCTGACCCCACCAGATGGTAGTCGGCCAATAGGTCGGGCGGCAGGTCAACGGTGACCATGATGGCGCCGACGTAGTTGATGTTGTTTCGCCATGGGGCAAACGCGACCGAGATATCGTAGGTCGAACTCACCAGTGGATCCGCGGTGATATTCGTCGCAACACCCACGCCATCACCCACCTGGATGATTGAGTAAGTCGGAGCCAGCACACCGGCGCCATCGGCTACGCCCAGATCCCAGTGGTTAATCGGGGTCGTATCGCTGATCGCGCCAAGACCCGTCACAACCCCCAGGCCGCGCGTGCCGGCACGGTTATCCCAGAAAATATCATTGAACAACAATGGCTTGCTGAAGAGCGGCGAGCCTGCCGGCAGCGTAGCCTGCAACATCGTGCTGTTGCCCGATGTTGAAAGACCCGCCGGCGCCGGTGAGCCGTTGCTGGTCACGGCCGTTGCCGTGGTCAGGTTCTTCATGATCGTGTTGTTGTAGATGCGCACATTCGGCGAATCATTCAAGGCGATGCCGCCGCCCTCATGCGTGGAGATGTTGTTGACAATGATGTTGTTGTAGACGTTGTACTGGAAGTTGCCGGCCATCAGGAACCTCAGGCCGCCGCCATCGTCATTGCCCAGATTGCTCTGGATAAGGTTGTTATAGATGTCCACCGGGCCAGCGCCTGGCGACAGGGTTGGCGTAATGATCACGGGAATGCAGTTCGGGTCGTCCGGATTAGTCGTCTCGCAGACTGGCGGCGGGTTGATCACCGTAACGATGCTGGCGGGGAGTTGACCGGACACCATGATGCCGCCGCCTTCGTCGTACGACTGGTTGAAGTAGACGCGGTTGTCATGGATCTTGCCATTCGGGCTCAAACCATAAGCGGTGAGACCGCCGCCGTATTCGGCAGAGAAGTTGCCGCAAATGTCGTTGTGCGCAACTTCGTACCCATCTGTGCCGGCGTAGATACCCACTGCGCCAGCGAGGTTGGTGCCAGAGTTGGCGAAAATCCGGTTGTTCACGATGCGCAGGTTTTCGTTGTGCTGATTCGTATCAGGCTCGACCAGGTCGGGTGTGCCGATGCGGATGGAGCCATACGAACTGCTGTTGCCCTGGATTGTGTTGTTCGTGATCTGCAGGTTGTGAATGTAGGCGTTGGCAAAGATCGCGCCGCCCTGGTTGAGGGTATTGGCCTGACCCTGCTGGTCGCCGTTGCGGATATCAAAGCCGTCGATGGCCGCGTTAAACGCCGCGGTGTACTGTGTCTCGTTTTGGGCAAGTAAGTAGATCACCTGGCCATCAGACACAGTCTGGTTGCCAACCCAGATCATGGGGCCAATCCTGGCATACCAGGCAGTCGCCAGATCCGAATCGCCACCAAAAGCGCTCCCGTCGATAATCGAGCCGGGCACAGGGGGCGTCGTATCAGAATACACACCGCCGGGGCCAACGCCTTGCAACTTGATAGGGGCATTGATGATCAGGTTCTCGTAGTACGCGCCGCGACCGTTGTAGCGTGGATTCGTCAGGTCCGGCGCACCAGGGTAAACCACGACCAGAGCATCACCAGGGCTTGCAACCGCCGCATCAATTGCGTTCTGAATCACGGTATATGTCTGGCTTGGGCCAACCTCGTAGACAGTAGGCTGGTAACCAATCACCGACACCGTTCCAACGCGGAAGTTGTCAACACGGGCGCCGGTTGGAAGCTGTATGCCAAGCCGGCCGCCGCCTGTGAAGGTAGTCGCAGCCGAGTGGCCCACAATCGAGGTGACGTTGGCTGCGCTTGACTTGCGCACATCGACTGAGCCGTCAGCGTTTGCAATAGCTGTCAACGTATCGCGCGTTGCAAAGGTCACTGGGAAAGCATTGACCTGCGCGTAGTTGATCCCGGCGTTGTCGGTCGTTTCAACAATGACCCGATTGGGGCCGGTCGCATAGCGCACACGGATATAGTTGGTTGGCGCAGCGGCTGTGCCGCCGCTTGCCTTTAAGATGAGGCTGGAACCATTTACGGGCGCAGCAGGGGCGCCCGCAGTCTGTGTAAAGGTAAATGAGGCGCCCTGCACCGACCCGTAAACATTGGTCGGGCCGTTCCATATCGCCAGACCACTTGCGACTGCCCTAGCCTGGTTGCCGTTCAATTGGATGAAGGCCGACCCGAGCAGAATCGTCTGGCTCCAGTTCGTGCCGAGCGTAGTCGCATTCACACGGTTAAAGTCATCCAGCACCGGGCTGAGCGAGAACGGTGTATCACCGATGACGTGGTAGGTCAACCCATTGATCGTGACAAGACCAGCGTTGGTCCGGACGGTCAACTGTTGTGCGCCGCGCGCGGTGGTCGATGGGACCATGACCTGGATCACGCGATCGCTCCACGACTGGACTTGCAAGGGCAAATTGCCCAGCAACACCTGTCCGGCGGCGGCGCCGAAGCCAATTCCGGTGATCGTGAACGTGGCATTCACGGCGGTATTGCGGAAGTCCGCGTACGGCTTGGATACCGCGAAGAGCTGCGGCACAAAGTCTGACAGTTTGCAGCTTGGGGAGTAATTGAACTGGCCGCCAGGCAACTGGGCGAGCGTGCGCACCTGCGTTGGCGCGTTGTCCGCAGGGATCAGCAAGCCAGGCAGTGTCTCGAACTCGGTCGCGATGGTGCGGAATTGCGGATTGTAGTTCGCATTCAGCCGGCCTGGGATGCCGGGATCGTTACCGACGAAACGATACAGGTTGGCGCATACACCAGATGGCGTCGGGCAGCTGATGCGGTTCGACGACGGCAGAAGCACATCGTACAAGCCGCTGTAATCGGTCTCAACAGTGGTGATCAGCCGGTTCTCAAAATCATAGATACCGACGGGAGCGAAAGGCACGCCAGCTTTTTCGCCAAAGTCCAGCGACTTTGGATCTGTCGAATAGTTGAGGTCGTCAACGAGCAACCCCCACAGACGCGCTGGCTGCTGGATATCGGTGAACAAGTTAAAGTTGGGTGCAACAGATCGGCCATTGCTGACAGTGACCAGCTTGGTGGTGCACAGCGGTCGCGGCTGACCCTCATAATAGGTTCCGACGGCGGCGACATAATCCGGATTATGTACGGGTGTTGAGGATGTGACAACGATGCCGTTCGTCAGGGTTATTGGGCCATAGTTATCTGTGCCGAAGCCTTCAAGGTCCACTGTGTGCAGCGGCCCGACGCATTCGGGCGGTGGAATCTGCGGGATAAACTGGTCGCCAGTAAAGATGTTGATATCCTCTTCTTTGGTGACCTTATACTGAGGTTTGCCGACGGCATCCTTAGGAATATTCACTTCGACGAGGTAATCAGCAGGCGTCAATTCCTGGAAAGTACCGCCAACACAAACTGGTTTCGAGGGATCCGTAGCATCGAGTGTCCCTGTATAACAGGCGCTCCCAAAGCTATAGTTGCCATCGACAGTCGAATATCCCGACTGGAATTGCACACCCATCAATGGCGCTTCGAGGCAGTCGGTGGGCGACTTTGTGACCTGCTGCCCAGCTGGATAAGCCAACGGCGCATTATTGACGTCACGAGGAATGCAATTGCCGTCCCCATTGACATTGTGATTGAAGCCCGGCCGGCGCCAGGTTTCGGACACATACGTATTGAGTAGCTTTCCCTTGGCAAGCGAACCATCTTTGGCGAGTTCGTAGCGACCAGTCGCGTCGCATGGAGTTCCTGCGTTCGTGCCACAGGCAACGGGTGGATATAGGCTCACAGTCACGTTTGGAATACCTGGCTGCCAGACTTCAACTACTGCGTAACGCGGATCATATTCGTTGCGGGTGGTGTCAAAACTGACCGTACCGACAATTCCACCGTTGCGCGGATCAACCCCACCGCTTTTTCCATCCGCGTCATAAGGGTGCACGCCCCAGTCCAGGCGGCCGCCCAGACCAATGACGGGCAGGAAACTCACGTCTACACCTCTGCCCAGAATCGTTGTAGGCGAGGGTTGGTTGTCCGCCTGCCATGTCACGCCAGTGGTGTAATAAGCATCGGTATAGGCCTCTTCCACCAGCCATTGCGTGAGCGGATAGGCATTCTCCATATAGTAGTAGCCACTCTGGTCGGTGAAGACAGTCGTGGCGCCGCGATCGCTCAACGAGTTATCGCGCTTCTTAACCGCTATAGGATAATGCGCAACGCCTTTCTCGCCTGGGTCCATGATTCCGTTGCGGTTGTCATCCTGGAATACATAACCCTCAAGGGTAGTCCACCAACCTGTAGTGGAGAGCAGACCCAAGTTTACCGCCTCGCCGTTGTGAACTGAAAGATTCTTGGTCTGAATAATATAGTTCTGTGGTTCGTCCCAGTAGGTCAATGTGTAATCGCCATCCGGAACATTCGGGATGGTGAACGAGCCATCGGCGTTGCCATGGACAACGTAGAGTGTTGTGTCGCCTTGCTGCAGATCGCTCAATGCAAGCCAGGGCTTGACAATTGGCTTAAATGGGCGCGCGCCAAGAATGCCAGGATCGACCAGGAGACCGCCGCTTGGCGGGACATAAAGCTTATAGGCCTCGACGATGCCGGAGATCGAACCAGTTGTAGGGGCAGCGGTAAGACCGGGGTTCTTCCATACATTGCCAATAACCGGAGCTGGCACAAACCCGAAGATGATCGCAGGATATGGTTCGCCGGCGACAACAAACTCAGTATCGTAACCGGTCGCGCCTTCCATCACCCAGGCATCCCAGTCATGGTTGCCTTCGAGCGTGGTCGTTTGAATCCAATGCGAGCCATCCGGCGCTGTGGCCGATAATCCATAGCGGTTTGGGCCAACATGTGGGATCACCAGGTCGCCATTTACGTCGCTCAAGCATTTTCCACCCATCACTGCAATAACAGGCAATTGGTTCGCGTCGAGGAAGGTGTTCGAGATCACATGCGTCACCGGATCCTCGCCCACGTACTTGGTGCAGAGCGGGTGACCATAGATATCATTCGTCACTTCGCCAATATAGTCCTGGATATGCCCCTGGAAACCTGCCAGTCCCACTTCAGCGGGCTCATCCGGAGCGCCGTTTGTGGGAGAAACATCCGCAAACACTCTTGCGCGGATGGTGGCATCCGGCACTGGATGCGGCTGCAACTCTACTGTGAGCAAACCAGGCGATTCCAATGGAATGCTGAAGTGCTTGCCATCAAGCTTGTAACCATCAGAACTAACCGATATCAGATAACGCCCAGGCGGAAGTGTCAAACCGGCAGCAAAGTCATTTTGGTCGCCCTGGGTATAGATAGGGGCTGTTGAGCGCGCGCCGGCAACCGATACCCAGTTGCATGAATCGGGATATCCTGCATCTTCCGGCGAGCATCCCGTCCCTGGCGCAGGACTACGCTGTCCGGTTGTTGCGGTATTGTCGATATTAATAAGATACTTAAACGTGGTGATCGCGGCGCCTGCCGTCACACCTGTTCCTCCAAATGCGCGCGGTTCGGTGCGCGCACTCTGCACAGCCAGTTGAATGGTGCTGGTGGGAGTATGAATCACTGGCGTAGTTTCAGTAACGAGCGCCGATAGGCCAGCCATAATAAGGGGAAGGAATACATGGATGCCGCCAATTCCCGGGTTCGGGCTAACGGTCACGGGCGCCGCGGTCACATTCAAGGAAGATGCACCCACGATAAACACCGTGACGACACTCATTACAGCCCTAAGCGCGCGTCTTCTCAATAACATTTAAGTCTCCTCGTATACTCAAACAACACATTCAAAGCGCAAGATTCATTGCCTGTGACCCGCAGGGTCAAATCGCCATCACCTGCCGAACTCGCCTGCCCCGACATGAAAATAACATGAAACAATTCTCATAATAGCTATGATCTTCAGAAAGGTCTGTAGGACGATTGACAAGCAACTGTAAGTATTTGTCCTACATCGCGCCTATAGGTAGAGAATCCCTGGATATCACGGTTCCTGTTGGAGCACGTAACGAATGATTTCAGAATTCGAGCGCCACACCATCTTCTGCATGATGCGCCTCCGATAGGTGCTCACGGTCTTTACGCTTAAAGAGAGCAGCTTGGCAATCTCGGTCACCGTATTGCCATCTCCGATCATCCGCATCACCTCATGCTCGCGTTCCGACAGCACGGTGTGGGGATGTTGATCGTAAGAATCGGCGCTGATGGATTCTGCCAGCGTAGGGCTGGAGTACTTGCGATGACCCGCCACATGACGGATCGCCTCAACAATCTGCTCCGGCGCGCTGTCCTTGGGCAGGTAACCCGCCGCGCCCGCTTTCAGCACGCGTAAGGCATACTGCCTCTCGGGGTGCATACTGAACACGAGCACAGCCATATTCGGGTAAAGCTCTTTGACAGGCTTCAGAATATCAAAGCCACTGCGCCCGGGCATGTTGATATCCAGAATCAACACATCGCAGTTTGCCGTCAGCAGCTTGCTCAACGTCTGTTGAGCATCCCCTGCCTCAGCCGCAACCATAATATCGCCCGCTTCAGAGAATATCTGCTTTAGCCCCTGCCGCACAACCGCGTGATCATCCGCCACAACAACCTTTATCATCTGTGTTCATCCCATAGGCAGGTGGACTTCACGCTAAACAACGACTCTTTTACATCTACAAATACAAACATTTACAAACATTAAACCCATTACACTCTACAAAGCACACCGTACAAAGTGCAACAAATGGAGCACAGCAAAACAAACAGAAGTGGCGGGAGGACATGACAGACCTCAGTCTGGAGCCATGTTCAATGTCAATTCTAAACATAACCTGCCAGGCTGTCATGAGTAAAATGAACCATGTGTGTTGCCACAAAATAGTCATGATGATCTACAACGGCGTAAAACTTAGCGCGACATCGACGGGTGAGTCAGCATCGTCAATGTTATGTAGACACGTTATGTAGATATTGACTTGTGAGAGTCTATGGGCTAAAGTTGTTTGGAAGAATGTGTGACGTAAGTATAGGAGCACATGGACCTAATCTGGCGAGAGCAGCGCTACAGCGCGCCAGACGTTCTGCGCCAATCTGCGGGTTTGTGCTAGCCGTAAACGTGCTTGCACTAATCGTGACCCTTGTTTTATCCCCCATTTTTGAAGCAAGCCCATTTCCCTTATTTGTCATCGCCGTAGCCCTATCGGTACAATATGGCGGTATGGCGGCCGGGGTATTCTCTGTCATCTTTGCGACCTTAACCACCGACTACTTCTTTTATGTCCCATATGGCGTCATTATTCTTGACTTCAATGATATTCCGCGCATAGGACTATTCGTACTAGCAGCAATAATCGTCTCAGCGCTGATCGCGGCGCGCAAACAAACCGAGGAACGACTCGCCAGGCTGTCCAGCGCTGTCGAGCAAACGGCAGACAACGTCATTATTACTGACCGTCGCGGAGTGGTCCAGTACGTCAACCCGGCGTTTGAGGCGCTCACAGGATACAGCAAGAGCGAAGCCGTCGGTAAGACGCCTCGCATCCTGAAGTCAGGTGAACACAACCTGGAGTTTTATGCGCAACTGTGGACCGTGATTCTATCGGGTGGGGTTTTTCGGGACGAGATCGTCAATCGCAGGAAGGACGGCACATTTTACGTCGAAGAAAAAACTATCACGCCAATCAAAGACAATGATGGCAATATCACCCATTTCGTCTCGACTGGGAAAGATATCACCGAGCGCGTGCATGCCTACATGACGCTTGAACGCCGGGTGGAGGAAAGGACGCTCGAAATCGTCCGGCTTTACCAGGAGTCCGAACTGCGCAGCCGCGAGTTGGAAGCATTGTACCTGGCAGATGAGCAATTACACCGTCATTTGCAACTCGACCAGGTGCTGAAAGCGCTCGTGGATGTGGTCGTGGACATCCTGCACGCCGATAAGGCCAGGGTGCAGGTATTGGACGAGGTACTCGGTGATCTGGTCGTCCACGCAGCGCGCGGCTACAGCCTGGGAACGATGGAGCGCATGTCTCGATACCGCTTGGACGCAGCGCTAATAAATGGAGCCTTCCGCGGCGATGAGCCCATCGTGATCGAGGATATGCGTTCCGCTCCGCCTCCCGCCAACCAGATCGCCGAGCAGGAGGGCATCCAGACCGCGGTATCCATGCCTATCACCATTAATGGCCGCTTCTTTGGCATCCTAGGCATGGATTACTGCCAGGCGCGCGCGTTCACCGCTGCTGATAAACGACTCTTCGTGGCGCTCGCTCAACGCGCAGCTGTTGCGATTGAGAACGCCCAACTGTATGGGCGGGCGGAACAGGCTGCCATCCTAGTAGAACGGCAGCGCCTGGCGCGCGAACTACACGACTCAGTGACTCAGTCGGTATACGGATTGACGTTGCTGGCTGAAGGAGGGCGCAGAATGCTGTCCGCCGGCGATATCGAGCACGGGAAGCAGACACTCGAATGGCTAGGTGAGACGGCACAGCACGCCTTGAAAGAGATGCGCATGGTTGTGCACGAACTCAGACCCATGGCGCTGTCGCGGGAAGGACTGGTGGAAGCACTGCAACAGCGATTGGACGCCGTCGAGGCGCGCGCAGGCGTGCAGGCGCGCCTGATCGTGGATGGCTCCGTGGATCTGCCTGCATCTGTCGAAGAGCATCTCTACCGCTTCATACTGGAAGCGCTCAACAACGCTCTCAAGCACTCAGCCGCGACCTCAATCCTCGTGCGAATCCGATCTACAGATAAGGAGACCGAACTGGAAGTAATCGATAGCGGTAAAGGGTTCAATCCCGACGCCGGCAGTTCCAAAGGCGGTATGGGACTGCTCAACATGAGGGAAAGGTCCAAACATATTGGCGCCGAAATGACGATAATATCTTCACTAGGACAAGGGACGACCATTCGAATATGCCTCCCGAAACCGGCGGAGAGCAAGTCACCTGGCGAACCATTCCGCCCTGGCGAACCATTCCGCCCTGGCGAAGCAATACATCCGTTTGCAGGTAAATATGGGTGAACCGATTCGTGTTTTGATTGCCGACGACCATTCGATTGTTCGACTGGGGTTGCGCACCCTGCTCGCAACTGTCCCGGATATGCTAGTGGTTGGCGAAGCAGAGGATGGGGAGAGGGCAGTGGAATTATTTTTGACGCTGCAGCCGGACGTCATGCTGCTGGATCTGATGATGCCGAACAAAGACGGCATCACAGTCATCCGCGAGATCATGGCGCAGAATAGTCAGGCGCGCGCACTGGTGCTCACCAGCTTCGCAGGTGACAACCAGGTATTCCCGGCGATCAAGGCGGGCGCGCTGGGTTATCTGCTAAAGGATGCATCACCCCAGGATTTACTAACTGCAATCCGGGCAGTCATGCGCGGCGAGCCCTTCATGCACCCGACGATTGCGCGCAAGCTGATGCTCGAACTCAACCGCCCATCTGACCTGCCGCCAACCCCTGAACCGCTCACAGAGCGCGAGCTTGAAGTATTGAGCCTGCTTGCGCAAGGTCTATCCAACCAGGAAGTCGCCATTACGCTGGCAATCAGCGAGAATACAGCGCGCAATCATGTCGCCAGCATATTGAGCAAACTGCACCTTGCCAACCGCACACAGGCTGCCCTGTATGCGCTACGCAAAGGGCTGACCAAATCGAGCGCCGCTCAGACCGAGTAGGCCGGCGCAAGGAAAATCACCATGCCCCTACCCCACGCACAATTAGAAATCGACTTCAGTGTTGCATCCGGCGTCATTCGCCCCCTGCACGGTGTCAACCTTGGGCCGCTGATGATGAACGGCTGGCTTGATGTTTCCGCCATTTATAAGGAGCTGGCTTTCCCGCTCACCCGTCTGCACGACTGCCCCTATGCGGTTCCGGAGACCGTGGATGTGCACAGTATCTTCCCGATCTTCGACGCCGACCCGCAGGACCCGAAGAACTATCGCTTCGCCATGACTGACGATTACATCCAGTCCATCCTCGATACCGGCTCACAAATCGTCTATCGCCTTGGCGAAACCATCGAACACTACACGCGCCGCCGCTACCATGTCCACCCACCCGCCGATTTCGCCAAGTGGGCTGCCATCTGCGTGAACATCATCCGCCACTACAACCAGGGCTGGAACAATGGCTTCCACCACAACATCCGGTACTGGGAGATATGGAATGAGCCGATGGTGCAACCGCAGTGCTGGACCGGCACGATGCAGCAATATTACGATCTGTACGAAGTCGCAGCCAAGGCGATCAAGGCGTTCGATCCGACGTTGATGGTAGGCGGCCCAACCGAGTGCAGCGGCGTGCCAGAACGGGCATTCCTGGAACATTGCCGAAAGAGCGGCGCCCCCCTCGACTTCTACTCGTGGCACGTGTACGCGCGCGACCCGATCCAGATTGTCGAACTGGCCAGACAGCACCGCGATGCATTGAACACCGCCGGGTATACCCAGACCGAGTCGCACTTGAACGAGTGGAACCTGCTGCCGACAGAAGGCTGGCAGTTCAACTCACCGGAGAAGAACCCGGATTGCATCCGCCGCGCGTGCGAGGAAATTGGCGGAATCACTGGCGCCGCCTTCGACGCAGCAACGCTCATCACTATGCAGGATCTGCCGATCGATGTCGCCAACTTCTACTGGATGCGCGACAGCTTCTGGGGCATCCTCGACCAGTACGGCGCAAAACGCAAGAACTATTATGCGTTCAAGGCGTTCCGCGCCATGCTCGACACGGCGCAACGCGTGAAGACAACACCCAACGACGCCGCCACTGGCTAAGCGTTGCTTGCAGGGCTGGGCCAGGGCGCGAGTGCAGGTGTCCTTCTCGCGAACTTCCGCGCGCGCGAAGCCAACTTCACGCTGACTTGCAAGGGTTGGCCATGGCAAGGGGGCGCGGTCTGCCGGCAGTATCTGCTGGACTATGACCGCAACTTGACCCTGGTTGACGAACATCATCTGGAGGACTGCTTTGAGTCCCCTTGGGAAGGCAACGCCACGCTAAACCTGTGCATGCCCGCACCCGCTTTCTGCTATATGACATTGACGCCGACTTAAAGGCTGATTTCGTCGGCGCACATACAACATAACTCGATATGACTGGCGCACATACAGTGCGCCAGTCATTGATGCGCCTTTGTCCTACAGACAATCCCGCTATTCCTACGCTAGAATTTCCTTTTCTGTTACCGCCGCCTGTCCTTGTTACATAATGTGTTGTTTTATTAAAGGAATTTTCATGCGTATTATTGGCTTTTCTCATGTCATTAGGCGCTCTCGACGTTTTGTTAAGGTTATTTGGGTAACCGCATTACTTCTCGCCGCGAACCCCCTGGGCGCCACTGCAGCCCCCGTCGCTAGTTTACCCGCACAGGTTGGAACCGTCACATGGACAGGGGCCGGCGACGGAATCCGTTGGAGCAACCGCGCAAACTGGGACGCGGGGCGATTGCCTGGGCCAAATGATGTTGTGCGATTAGGGCCGGCGCCCGCGGGCGCCGTGATCGACGGGACATTCGTTGGCGTGATCGCGGGGCTGAAAATAGACGCGGGCTTCCAAGGCACGCTGCGGCTAAAGCAGCCGCTTCGCATCACCGGCGACCTTGACATGCAGGGGGGGGTGCTGGATGGCGGGTTTGCATCCCTATGGGTCAACGGCGCAGTGCGCGTCAACGGCGGCATGCTGATTACACCCCGCGCAGTAATGCACGTCAATTCGCTGGATATTCAGGCGCCGGGCGTCGTGCAGATGGGCTCACGCGGCAAACTCAACCTTGCGGGCAACGGAACGCCCTTAAGCGGCAACGGTCTGCTCGATGTCACAACGAATCGTCCCAACAGCGTGGAATTCACGGGTAAGACAACGAGCAGCCTTGATCTGGCAGGGCCGGTCAGCGCGCTCCAGTCAATCCACATCAGCGCTAGCGCAATGCAGCGGTTAGCCGCCGGCCGCGCAATTTCCGCGCCGCGCGCGCCAAACGCGCCCCTATTTGCCGAATACGGTAGCAGTCTCACGCTGAATGGGGGTGAGGACAACCTGTCTGCGGCTGTGATCGACGCGGCCAATGGCTACGCCTATTTCGGCACGTTTACATCCAGCGGCATCATCATAAAGGTGGACCTTGCCACATTCCAGCGGGTCGGCGCGCTGACGTTGGATCCGGGAGAGGATATTCTCACCTCGGCCGTGCTCGACGACGTGGATGGTTTTGCATACTTTGGCACCGCGACAGCGCCCGGCATCGTGGTGAAGATCGACCTTTCCACCTTCACGCGCGCCAGCGCTGTGACGCTGGATGTCAATTTAAATCAGTACCCGCTCACATCAGCCGTAATCGACACTGGCAATGGATTCGCCTACTTCGGCACGTCCAACACCTCGCCAGCAAACATCATCAGAATCGCCCTCAACGGCGCCAATTTACCCACCTATGATGGCATGCTCACACTCAACCCGGGCGAGGAAAATCTCCTGTCGGCTGTGATTGATACAGCAAATGGGCAAGCCTACTTCGGCACACTGGATACGAGCGCCGCGAACACAGCCAGCGTTATCCAGGTCGATCTCGCCAACTTCAACCGCGCCGGCGCGCTGGCGCTGAACCAGGATGAAAATGGGCTCGGATCAGCCGTCATAGATACAGCCAATAATGCTGCCTACTTTGCGACGTCGACCTCGCCTATCAACATTGTCAAGGTCCAACTATCTCCACTCAGCCGGGTTGGCGCGATTCAACCGTTCAGCACAGACTACAACCTGGTATACGCCGGGGTGATCGACGCCAGCAAAGGCTATGCTTACTTCGGCGCACAGGGAGCGCCCAGCGTAATCGCCAAGGTGCGCATCTCACCCGGCTTCACCACCGTCCAAACTATCACACTCCCGTCGGGCGAAGACTTTATCGCATCTGCCGTGCTCGATCCAAACCAGCACTACGCCTATTTTGGAACCACTAACAGTCCAGGCGTTATTGTGCGCGTGGCGCTGTTAAATGCCCAGACGACGCTGACATCCACGGTTAACCCATCAGTGTATGGCCAATCAGTCACCTTTACGGCAACAGTCATCCCAATCGGGACGCCGGGCACGCCAACCGGCGTCGTTACATTCAGTGTCGACAGCGGGCCGAACGTCACACGGACGCTCACAAGCGGGATAGCGGCCTACACACCGGCATCGCTGACCGTGGGAACGCATTTCATCACCGCCACTTATGGCGGCACGGCGGTTTTCGACATCGCAGGTGGAACGCTGACGCAGATCGTGAGCCAGGCAAGCACGACAACAACCCTCAGTTCATCAGTTAATCCTTCGAGTTATGGTCAGGGACTGACATTCACGGCAACCGTAACATCCGTTGCCCCAGGCAGCGGGACGCCGACCGGCCCGCTCACGTTTATCATCGACGGGACGCCTATAGTAACGCCCACGTTGAACGCCGGCGGTGTGGCAACATACACCACGTCAACCTTGGCGGCAGGCGCACACACTGTCAATGCCCTGTATGGCGGCAGCACGAGCTACATCTCGATCACCGGGTCGCTGACGACAAGCCAGACGGTAAACAAGGCAGGCACGCTAGAGACCATCACTTCTTCGTCTAATCCCGCGGTGTTCGGGCAAACGGTGACATTCACGACAATCGTGTCGGTCGTCGCGCCAGCCGCAGGCACGCCGACGGGGGTTGTGACTATTACAATTGACGGCAACGTCATTGCCACACCCACATTAGGCAGCAACCGGGTGGCGACCTTCACAACCTCGTCTCTGATCGTCGGGACGCACACCGTATCGGTCACCTTCAGCGGCGACGCGAACTACAGCGGCGGCTCTGCTGCGATCGCCAATGGTCAGGTGATCAACAAGGCCAACTCGACAGTCAGTGTCGCCTCTTCGGCAAACCCATCGTACTTCGGACAGCCAGTCACCTTCACGGCAGCCGTAACGCCCGTTTCACCCGGGGGAGGCGCCGTCGCGCCGTCCGGCACGGTGAACTTCACCGTCGACGGAATCGTGGCCGGCTCAGGCACACTCAGCGGCGGCGTGGCGACCATGACGCTGAACGCCACAACCATGGCCGTGGGCGCGCACACAATATCAGCGATCTATTCCGGCGACGCCAGTTTTAACGGCAGCGCGGGTAACCTTGCGGCGAGTCAACGTGTCAGTAAGACGAACACGACAGCTGGCATCGTTTCCTCGGCCAATCCTTCGATATTCGGCCAGGCGATAACATTTACCGTCACCATCACGCCAGTCGCGCCAGGCGCCGGCGCCCCGAGCGGCGTTGTGACTTTCACCATAGACAATGCCGTCGTCGGAACAAGCGGTGTGAGCGGAGGTGTGGCAACCTACGTCACCCAGACGCTTGTGGTCGGCACGCATGCGGTCACCGCGACCTATGGCGGTGATGCGAACTTCAACATTGGCACGGCAACGCTGGCGTCAGGGCAGATAGTGAATAAGGCCAATACCTCGACAACTATCGCGTCATCGGTAAACGCATCGGTGTACGGTCAGTCGGTGACCTTCACCGCGACAGTTGCGGTGCTGGCGCCAAGCGGCACGGTGCTATCCGGCAGCGTGAACTTCATGGTTGATGGCGTCATTGTGTTAACCCCCACCCTCAGCGGCGGGGTCGCTTTGTTTACCACCTCGGCATTGCCCGCCGGGACACATGCTATCTCGGCGACCTACGCCGGCACGACCTCAATCAACGGCAGCACCGCAACACTCTCACCCGATCAGACGGTGAACAACGCGAGCACGGCCACAAGCGTCGGTTCCAGCGCCAACCCATCGGTGTACGGTCAGGTGATCACGTTTACGGCGGTGGTGTCACTCGTAGCGCCAAGCACTGGGACGCCGCAGGGTGTGATGAACTTCATCATTGACAGCAACCTCGTAAGCGCGCCCACGATCAGTGGAGGGGTGGCACAGTACGTAACCACAACACTGAGCGCCGGAACGCATACAGTGTCGGCAGTGTATGGCGGAAACCTGAACGTCTTCGGCAGCATAGGAAATCTGGCAGGCGACCAGATCGTCAACAAAGCCAACACGACTGTAACCGTGACCTCTACAGTGAATCCATCCGTGTACGGGCAAGCGGTGACGTTCACGACTACCGTCAAGTCGGTTGCGCCAAGCGTTGCAACGCCAACAGGTCCGATCACTGTCAGCATTGACGGCGCCTCACCCGTCGCATTGACGTTAAGCAACGGTGTGGCCGCCTATACCACATCCACCCTCACGATCGGGGCGCATCGCATTGTGGCAACCTACGATGGCGCAGCGAACTTCAACGGTAGCACAGCCTCGTTAGCGCTGAGCCAGACGGTGGCTTTTGCGAGCACGACGACGAGTGTTGCCTCATCGCTGACCCCCGCGGTCTTCGGTGATGAAGTGGCATTTACAGCCACCGTCACTGCGGTATTGCCGGGCGCAGGAACCCCCACCGGTGTCGTGACCTTTACAATCGATGGCGCCCTCTCCACAATCGCAACGCTTAGCAACGGCGCCGCATCAATGGCAACCAGTGTTCTGACAAAGGGGCTGCACACGGTTGTGGTCGCTTATGGCGGCGATGGACAGTTTAAGACCAGCACGGGAAGCTTGACGCCGAATCAACAGGTCGTCGGAGCGAGCACGACAACCAGCGTCGACGCGTCCGCAAACACGACGGTGTATGGGCAGGCGGCGGCATTTACTGCCACGGTATCCTCCGTTGCTGGAACGCCAACCGGCATCGTGAGCTTTACCGTCGATGGCGTCGCCGGCAGCACGCTTGCGCCGCTCAACGGCAACATCGCCGCGTTCTCGACAACGCTGATCCCTGGCGGGACACACACGGTAACAGCGCTATATCTTGGCACTGCGGACTACGGTCCAAGCACGGGGTCAATCACGCACACCGTCAGCAAAACCGATACCACGACTAGCGTAGACACCTCAGCCAACCCGACGCTGTTTGGTGAAGTCGTCACTTTCACGGCGGTAGTAACCCCGGTCGCGCCTGGTAGCGGCACAGTTGGCGGCACAGTGAACTTCATCATCGATGGCAGCCTGGCGGGCAGCGGCGACCTCAGCGGCGGCGTAGCGACGTTTACCAGCACATCACTCACGATTGGAACCCACACAATAACGGCAACCTATGCCGGCGACAATAACTTCAACGGCAGCAGCGGTTCGCTTGCGCCGGATCAGGGGATCAACCCCGCCGACAGTGCGACGACCGTCGACTCCTCAGCAAACCCATCAATTTACGGGCAAAGCGTGACGTTCACCGCCACGGTGTCCGCAGTGGCGCCGAGTATTGGCACGCCGACTGGACTGATCACATTCTCGGTCGATGGCATCCCCGTCAGCAGCCCCTATCTGGGCGATGGCATCGCGACATACGTCATATCGATCCTCCCGGTCGGAACGCATACGATCGAGGTAATCTATGAGGGCGATCCAGGATTCTCACCCAGTGGCGGATCACTGACAGTCAGCCAGACTGTCAACGTCGCGGACACAACGACGAGCATCGCCTCCCTAAAGAACCCGTCCATCATAGGTGAATCAGCACACTTTACGGTGACCGTCGCTGCACCGGCGCCTTCAAGCGGCACACCCAGCGGAATGGTTACCATCACACTCGACAACGGCGTAGTCGCCACGCCAGTGCTATTCAATGGTGAGGCGACGTTTACTGCGCCGTCGCTCACGGTCGGCCAGCATATAGTGACGGCATCGTACAGCGGCGACGGAAGCTATGATGTCAGTTCAGGCGTGCTCACGCAGACCGTGAACCGGCCTGCGGCGACGATCACCATAACTTCATCGCAGAACCCGTCGGTATACGGTCAGACGGTGACGTTTACGGCTATAGTGACCTCTGCGGCTGGAACGCCGACTGGCGCGGTCACCATCACCGTCGATGGAACCCCGCTGACGACCCAATCGGTGGACGCCGGCGGTCGTATCACGGTTGCAACCTCTGCGCTGCCCACGGGGAACCACACGGTTACCGCGCAATATAGCGGCAATGCAAACTTCAACACAGGCGTCACAACGCTCGCTCCGAGTCAGGTTGTAAACAAGGCAAGCACAACGACAGCCATGGCCTTGTCGGCAAACCCGGTCATGGCAACGCATGCTGTGACGTTCACCGCAATGGTGGCGGTAGTGTCCCCGGGCGCGGGCGCACCTGGCGGCGTGGTGACGTTCACGATCAATGGCGCACCGGTTGGGACGTCGTCACTGACGGGCGCCAGTGCGACCTACATCACGTCGACGCTACCTGCGGGCGCGTACACAGTCACCGCGACCTATGGCGGCGATGTGAACTTCGCGCAGAGCGCCGGGACGCTGAACCCCATTCTCACAGTGACGCCGTTGTATGGAATCTACCTGCCCATAGCTCTGCGGTGAGAGTGTCGCCAGATGGCGATCAGATCAACGGTGAAACGCGGGCGGTTTTGACAACCACCCGCGTTTCCATTTTGTGATATTCGTTACTTTACGCGGTATTGGCGATTCACACGCGCCCACCGGCAGACGACGATACAACAAGGTGAAGCCATGAATCTCATGAAGTTCCGGGCGCAGTTGCACTGCGCCTCTGTCGCGACCATCGCGCTCTTTGGCGCCACGGTAGCACTCGCCGGCGTGACCGCGACGACAGCAGCTCCTATGCTCGGAGGGTGCCCGATGTTCCCTTCCGACAATGTGTGGAACGCGCGCGCCGACACACTGCCGGTTGATCCAAATTCAAATGCCTACGTCGCTGCGATGGGCGCAAACGCCAAAGCACACGCCGACTTCGGCTCAGGCACATGGGACGGCGGGCCAATCGGCATTCCGTTTGTCGTCGTCCCAGCGACGCAAACACTCGTCGCGATCACCTACGTCGAGTATGGCGACGAAAGCGACCCCGGCCCATTCCCAATCCCGCCAACTGCGCCTGTCGAATGGGGCTCGGACAATCATGTGCTGGTGCTGCGGCAGGGCGAGTGCAAGCTATACGAGCTGTACCACGCCGTGAAACAATCCGACAACAGTTGGGAGGCTGGCTCTGGCGCGGTGTACACGCTGACAGTCAACGGCCCGTTTCGCCCGGCAGGTTGGACGTCCGCCGACGCCGCCGGGCTGCCCATGTTGCCGGGGCTGGCGCGTTACGACGAAGTTGCCACCGGCGAGATCAACCACGCGTTGCGCTTTACCTCTAATAGCTCGCGCGCTGCCTACATCTGGCCGGCGTTGCACCAGGCGCCTTACCACGCAACACCGACATCGCCGCCGATGGGTCAGCGCTTCCGCCTCAAGGCGTCATTCGCCATCGATGCGCACTTCTCGGCGCAGACGGCGGTCATCCTGCGCGCGCTCAAGCGCTACGGCATGATCCTCGCCGATAACGGCACATCGTGGTTTATCAGCGGCGCACCTGATGAGCGCTGGAACAACGACGCACTGCACCAACTCGACACATCCGTGAAAGGCTCCGACTTCGAGGCTGTCGATGAGTCCAGCCTGATGGTGCGCAACAACACCGGGCAAGTGTGGGCGCGCACCTACATTCCGCTTGTAATCAGGCCTGGCTAACGAACTTCTTAAGCCGAATAGTTGCGCATCGCCACGCGCTGTTCCGGCACAGCATATTGGCCAGTCACAGCCACAATCACTTTATTGGTGTCAAAGTACACCTGCCAGTAGTCATTGTTGTGGCAGTACGGGCGGACAGCGATGACAGGCCCCCATTGCGTAAACTGCAACACTTCTACGGCTGGCGCAGGGTTGGGCAGCACGTTTGGAATCTTCGCAATGGCCTCTTGCAACTTCATCATGACTTCGGCAGGATTGGCAGAGTGAGCGATTTGCGCGGTGAGATCAACCCGCCGATGGGGGTTTGTCGTGTAGTTCTGAATAGTGCCGGAGAAAATGGCATTGTTGCCTAAATACACATGGATGTTATCCGCCGTGTCCACGGCAGTCACGAACAAGCCTATTTCGCGCACGTCACCCGTCACGCCAGCGGCGGTGATCATATCCCCCACCTTGAAGGGGCGCAGCAGGATGAGAAACACGCCCGCTGCAAAATTGGCCAGCAGGCCACCCCACGCCGCGCCGATGGCAATGCCTACCGCGGCTAACAATGCTGCAAAGGATGTGGTCTCAATCCCCAGCACGCCCAAAATAGCAATGATAATCAGCAGGCGCAACAATACGCTGACGCCTCCTTCAACGTAACGAGCCAGGGTCGGCTCCACCTTGCTCGCGTTGAGACCGCTGGCCAGCAACTTAACCAGGAGCCCAATGAGCCAGCCTCCAACGACCCAGATGACAATTGCCCCAATAACCTTTAAAACTAACGGAACAAGAAAAATATTCGCGGCACTCGTAATATCTTGCATAGTGGATTATCCTGAATAAAACTGTTATGGCATCGCATTTATAGCGATTCCATGCGGATTTGACGCGCAGATTGTAGCAGAAAATCGACACGAAAAACCGTATGAGAGGTTGAGTATTCCAAGTTATTTGTGCCAGAATACACTTGAATGTGTGAGATATTTTCAGGCACTTTAACGCAAAAATATCTGGTAGCATGCACCCCATGGCTACCCTATATCCGACCACGAATGCGGACGGCAAACCCGTCATCGCGATGACTGATGAGCAGAAGTACTGGTTTGACATCAAAGGCTGGATTCTGCTGTCGGCGTTGTTCAGCGAGACAGAGCTGACGCCGATCCGGGAACACCAGATGCGCTTCCTGTACGACCGCGAGTCGCTGCCGGCACACGAGCGCGACAACCACGGCGGGGCGTCCGAGGTGCTGCTGGATCACCCGGCCGTCGTTGGCGTATTGAATGAGATCATCTCGCACCAGCCGATGGCCTCGGAAGACTGTTACGGTTTCCGCTACGACCACACCTATTCCAGCCATCGCAAAGCCGGCCACGACAATTGGGGACCGCATGGCGGAAGCGGTCTGTTTAACTTCAACGGCAACTCGCATGTCTACCAGCATCAGTTGGGACAGATTCACGCCGGGCTGGTGCGCGTGGTGTGGGAATTGAACGAGGTGCAGAAGGGCGACAGCGGCACGCTGTTGTTGTCGGGCAGCCACAAGGCGGCTTTCCCGCGCCCGGACTCCACCAACACCAACCGGGATCACCCGCTCTACGAGTCGTACTCATGCCCGGCTGGCTCGGCGCTGATCTTCACCGAGGCGCTATGCCACAGTGGAACGAAATGGGTCAACCCGGATCGTGATCGGCTGTCGCTGTTCACCTGCTACAACACCGTTAACGCCAAATGGGGCAAGGGCGCCGTCGCAGCCGACGTAATCGCAGCGATGAAACCCAAGCGCCAGACGCTGTTTCGCGGGGTGTGGACCTCCTTTGGCGAAGGCGAGCGCAGCAACAAGTACTATAGCGAGGCCAACCGGGCGGTTTAAATGTTCAAAACCCTGGTCGTCGTTGTGATTATCACGGTACTCGTTTTGCTCGGAGTCAGGTTCATTTTGTATGGCGTCCATAACTTGCTGGCGGGAATCGGGGCGTTCGTGGTAGTTGCAGGTATCGTCTATCTTGTGGTTGCCCGCGACGACAAGCCTAAGGGCTAGGCGCGTTGCCATATGATGAGCGAGATAGCACGATCTCTTCATCAATAACCACGGGTGAACGCACATCTATTTTTACGTCAGGAGTATAGACACAATGAGCGCAACGAGCTATTTTCAAGCCGCAGACAGCGTCCTCGCGGCAGTCCGCAATACACAAACGCAGAATATCCAGCGCGCCGCGACGGCTATTGCCGATGCGTTGGCGACAAAGAAGGTGTGGCATTTCCTCGATCAGGGTCATACTGGCGAGGAATTCGTCGGGCGCACCGGCGGCATGATCGCCCTCAACCCGATCAAAATCGCCCTCGACGTGCGCCACCAGGGCGCCCTGCCCGGCTTTCGCACCGGGCAAAGTTCCGCGTTTGACTATGTCGCCTATCGCAAAGGCGACGTGCCGATCGATTTCATCCTCGACAAATGCCAGATTGTCCCCGGCGACATCATGATGATTCACTCGGTATCCGGCTCGCGCGGGATGCCCATCAGCCTCGCCATCGGCGCGAAAGCGCGCGGCGCGATTGTGCTGGCGATCACCTCATTGACCTATAGCAAGGCATTGCAGCCGGTGCATCCCAGCGGCAAACGCCTGTGCGAAGTTGCTGACCTGGTGATCGACGATTGCGGCCCGGTCGGCGACACGCTGCTCAAAGTCGACGGGATGGGCGAGGAAATCTGCGCCAGTTCCGGTCTGAGCTTTGTCTACATCATGTGGGCGCTTGAGGCCGAGATTTGCGCACTCCTGACGCAGCGCGGCATCGTTCCAAGCGTCTATCGCAATGCCAATCTGCCCGGCGCGCAGCAGGTCAATGAGGGTATCACACAGGCCTATAACGAAAGAGGCGTTTGAGCAGAAGCCGATGAGAGTAGTCAACGCGCTGCGTAAAGACATCCAGGGCATCCCTATCTGGGTGGAATTTGTCCTGATCATCACGATCTGCTTCGGACACCTGATTTACCATTCTTCGCAGACGCTGTTCATTGATGCCAGTAAAGTCACGAACATCATCACCGATCAGAGCGCGCTGGCCGACGGCATGTTCGATATCGTCGTGGTATGTATCACCCTTGGCTTTCTCAAGCTGCGCGGTTGGAAGCTGACCGAGTTCCTGCCAGTGAAAGCAACGTGGACGGGGTTGTTCCTTGCAGTCGCCATGCTGGCCGGGCACCGCTTTCTGGCAATCGTCAGCTACACGTTGCTGTCGGGCATCTTCGGCATTCAGATGGTTGCCGGTGTGCAGAGCACTCTCTCGCCCATCGGCGTGATCGCGACATCGATTGATGTCGGCTTTATCGAGGAGTTGATCGTGCTGGGGTATGTGACACATGTGCTGCAGCATCGCGGCCCGTTTTTCGCCATCACCATCAGCACGTGCATTCGCTTGTCGTATCACCTGTATCAGGGGCCGTTGGTGATGATCATCGTCATTCCCATGGGCGTTCTGTTTGGCATCATCTACTGGCGCTATCGCAACTTATGGCCTTTCATGTTAGCGCACGCGTTCTACGATCTGATGATTCTGGCGCCATAAACCCGTTCAGCCCCGATGGTATAGTTGTGCCCGCTGGCAGGGTTGTTGAAAATGGGTTGTAATAGTGTGGCACGAGGTGTGATTGCTGAACAGGCAAGGATGGTTGGCGCGACAGGCGTAGCCATCCTCATTTTACATGCCCTGATGATGGCATTTATCCCTGCGCAGATCCTGCTGCTGGCCGACCACGATCACCTCACGCTCGGCGTCCCCACGGCAGAAGAATGGCAGGCGCACCTGCACCACCATCTCCAGGAAGCTCTGGACTACCTTGCCGGGCGGGCCACAGCGATCCCGGCGCCACAGAAAGGCAGTGTCACGATTGCGTCGGAGGCGCGCAGCGTCGCAGGCATCGTTAAAGAGCTGGCGCCGGCGCTCGTGGCAATCCGTTTTCTGGGCGGCGCCGCAATCGAGCCAGGCGACAGGGCCGTGTGTTGTGCAGGGCCATTTGCGCGCACCCCGGCGTCGATAGTTCCCCGGTTGCCCCCCAGGTAATAAGCCTTATCACCCATCGGTCAAACGCATCCTCTCGGAACGTAAAGCGGACGCCCGGCGATGCCGGTTTCTCACGGGTCACGCTGACTGTGAATCAGAACAGGTCACACAGTCCAATGACGAGTGTGGTCGGGTGTCGTTCAATACTTTATACGGGCTTATTGTGAATACTTCAAAAATAACCAGACTGGCCGCAGGCGTTGTCTGCGCGTCTCTTTTGTCCATCGCCGCAGTGCTTCCCGCGTTTGCCCATCAGCAAAAAGAGCTGGGCAACTACAATGTCGAGGTCGGGTTTACGGCGGAACCCGCCGTGCAGAACCAGATGAACGCGATCGAGTTCAACGCCGAGACCAAGGACGGCAAGAAGGTTGAGGGGCTGGAGGCGACGGTCAAGTTCGAAGTGACGGCGGGCGGCAAGACCCAGCCCATCGCCATCCACGCCGTCGAGGGCGCGCCTGGGCATTACCTCGGCGAGTTCATGCCGACGCTGGTGGGCGACTACACCTTCCACATGACCGGCAAGATCGAAGATTTGGCCGTGGATGAGAAGTTCGATTCCGGGCCGAACCGCTTTAGCCCGGTCGTGTCAGCGCGCGAGGTGCAGTTCCCCAACAAGCTACAGTCGCTGGATGAACTTGGCGCCCAGTTGGCAGCGGCAGATGCAAAAATCAGCCAGGCGCAGACCTTCGGCATTGCGGGCGTCGTGGCAGGCGTCCTTGGATTGATCGTCGGCGTGGCGGCGCTTGTCAAGCGCAAGTAAACGGCTTTCGCGCTAGCGAGGGCGTTGTCATGCGCCCTCGCTAGCGCGCCTCTATTTTGCGGAAATGCCTGGCCGGCCCCGCACCGTTTATAATCCCTGTCCAAAGGCGGAACATGTTTGGAATTCAACCTATTCATATTATTGTCGTTGTAATCGTGGCATTGCTCATATTCGGGCCGGAAAAGCTGCCCACCATGGGGCGTGACCTCGCGCGCATGATCAACCAGTTCCGCACCGGCGCGGATGAGATGACGCGCGGATTCCGCGACGAGGTTGCCAAACCGCTCGAACAGCAATTGGCTGAACCAAAGACCTGCGTCAATTGCAACGCGGTCAACCTCGGCGAATCGGGCTTCTGCAGCAAGTGCGGCACAAAACTCGGCTAACCCGACAACATCCCCACTTCCTTGCTCAACCGTTTAGCCCAATGTGTCCTGGCCGCCGTGTTGCTCGCGGCGTGTCAGTCTCCGGTTAATCCATCATTCGCACCGCGCCCAGCGCCGCCCACGGTCATTCCAACGGCGATTTCCGTCAGCGGCGGGCGCGATCCGCAGGCGCTCTCCGACACGTTCTTCGCCGCGCTGCAGAAAAGCGACTATAGCGCCGCCGAAGCCGACTTCGACGCCACGATGCAGAGCAAGCTTGGCCCGGAGGCGCTCAAACAGGTGTGGGAAGGGCTGGTTACTCAGGTCGGAACGTATCAAAAGCCACTCGGCACCCGAACGCAGGCGCAAGCGCCCTATTACGCCGTTATCACCACACTGCAGTTCGAGCGCGCCGCGCTGGATATGCGCGTCGTGGTGGACACCAACACCGGCCTGATCACCGGGCTATTCTTCACACCGAACCAGAACCCTGCTTCTGTTCAGGCCACTGCCGAGGCTGCCTACAGCCCGCCTGCCTATGCCGATCATAGCCGCTTCACCGAACGCGAGGTCGCCGTCGGCTCCGCGCCATGGGCGCTGTCCGGCACGCTCAGCCTGCCCACCGGCGACGGGCCATTCCCGGTGGTCGTGCTGGTGCATGGCTCGGGGCCAAGCGACCGCGATGAAACCATCGGGTTGAATAAACCGTTCCGCGACCTGGCGTGGGGTCTGGCAACGGCTGGCGTGGCCGTGCTGCGATACGAGAAACGCACTCGCGCTTACGCGGCGCAGATGGCGAACCTCATCACCGGTTTTACCGTGAAGGAAGAGACGACTGACGACGCGCACGCCGCGATCGCGCTGCTGCGCCAACTCCGCGACATCGATCCGAAGCGCATTTACGTCCTGGGACACAGCCTCGGCGGCATGCTGATCCCGCGCATCGGGCAGGCTGATCCCGATCTCGCCGGACTGATCATCATGGCGGGGCCGACGCGTCCGTTGCAGACGCTGGTGGTCGAACAAACCGCCTACCTGCTCTCGCTGCATGGCGCCCAAACCGATCAAGACAGGACTACGCTGGAACAAACTCGCACTGCGGCTGCCGCAATTGACGCACTCACACCTTCAGATGCTACTGCGGGCGCGGCCAACCTATTCGGTGCGCCGCCGTCTTACTGGCTCGACCTGCGCGCCTACAACCCGGTCGAAGTGGCCGCGACTTTGCGCCAGCGCATTCTGATCCTGCAGGGCGGCCGCGACTATCAGGTCACACTGGATGATTTGAAAGGCTGGCAGGACGCGCTGACGGCGCGAGCAAACGTTGAGGTGACACTGTTCCCCGATCTGAACCATTTGTTCGCGACCGGTCAAGGCAAGAGCACGCCCGACGAGTACAACCAGCCGGGTCACGTTGCTGCGCCGGTGATTGCGCGCATCAGCGCATGGATACAGGCGCCGCGTAGATTATCATAAGACCACATGCCAGAAACGAGCAGCAATAAGTCCACGTTTGGCGCATGGCTGAAACAGCGCCGCAAGGAATTGGACCTTACTCAGAACGAACTTGCAGGCCAGATTGGATGCGCCACAGACACCGTCAAGAAGATGGAGTCGGGTGTGTTGCGCCCTTCCAAACAACTGAGTGAGTTGATGGCCATATTCTTTGGCATCAAGCTGGAGGACCGCAACACCTTCATCCAGTTCGCGCGCGGGCTGGCGGTGGATGTCCTCTTTGAGACGGCCACACCCACTGGTACTGGCGCTGCCGCCTCGGTGCGCGCTGCGCCGCGCAATGCGGCCCAGCCCGGCCCAGAAGCGTTGTTTCGGTCGCCCGTCCCTTTTACGTCGTTCGTAGGGCGCTCGCGCGAATTGCACGCTGCCTCGACTCTATTGTTGCAGGGCGCCACGCGACTGTTGACGTTGTATGGCCCGCCCGGCGTCGGCAAAACACGGCTGAGCCAGGAAATTGCTGTGCGCCTGCAGAATGAGTTCGCGCACGGCGTGTGTTTTGTGCCCCTCGCGCCAATCACGGATGCGGCCATGGTGCTTCCGGCCATCGCGGCCGCGTTGCGCCAGAAAGAAACGCCAGGCGAGACGCTGTTGCAGACGGTGCAGTCGTTCCTGGTGGACAAGCGCCTGCTGCTCGTGCTTGACAACTTCGAGCAGGTTGTCGACGCCGCGCCGATCATTCATGATCTGCTCACTGCCGCGCCAGGTGTGAAGGCGCTGGTGAGCAGCCGCGAAATCCTCAAGTTGTATGGCGAACAGGGCTTTCCACTCCCGCCGCTTGAAGTGCCCGACGTGCGCCTCAAATCCATCCCGCCGCTGGAGGCGATTGCGCTGTATCCATCGGTGGAGCTATTCGCCCAACGCGCGCGCGCCAACAAACCGGACTTCATACTGACGCGCGCCAATGCGGCGGAGGTGGCGCAGATTTGCGCCTGGCTCGACGGGCTACCGCTGGCGATCGAAATGGCCGCTGCGCAGGTCAAGTGGCTGCCGCTGCCGCGCCTGCTGGCCGAGTTGAGCGAGCGGCTCACCGAGTTGACTGGCGGGATGCGCGACCTGAGCCCGCGCCAACAGACGTTGCGCGGCGCAATTGATTGGAGCTTCCAGTTGCTCAGCGCCGCCGACCGGGCGCTGTTCACCTATCTCGCGATTTTTGTCGGCGGCTTTTCGTCCGAGGCGGCGCTGGATATCATCAGCAATCCGCGCTATCCAATCTCATCCGCGCTGGAGCAACTGGCTGATAAAAGCTTATTACGCAGCGAAATGGATGCCGATGGCGCCGCGCGCTTCGCGATGTTCGAGATGATCCGCGAGTATGCGCTCGAAAAACTGGAAGCGTCGGGCGAGATGATCGAGATCGGGCGCAGGCATGCCTATCATTACCTGAGTCTGGTGCGCCACGCCGAACTGCACTTTGGCGCCTCCGACGAAGGGGTGTGGATGAACCGCCTCGACATCGACCTGAGCAACCTGCGCGCCGCGTTCAACTGGTTCACGTCAAATGATCCCGTCAAAGGACTGGAACTGGCCGTGCTGGTCTGGCCGTTCTACGCCACCGTCGGCTATCTCACCGAGATACGCGCGCGCGTCAAAGACCTGCTGCAATTGGCAGTCGACGCGCCTCCGCTTTTGCGTGGATGGGGCTTGCGCGCAGAGGCGGCGCTTGCCAACCACCAGGGCGATTGGCAAGCGTCCACGCTGCTGGCTGATCAGTGTCTTGACCTTTTTCGCGCACAGGGTGCCAAAGACGGTATCGCGGCAGCGCTGCACCTCAAAGGAAGCATCGCCTTTATGCGCAGCGAATACGCGACCGCAACGACCTACTTCACCGAGGCGCTGGCGCTATACCGTGAGACGGGCAATCTTCAATCGGCTGCGACGGTGCTGCGCAACCTCGGTTTGATCGCCAAGGATCAGGGGGATTACGCGCGCGCCATCGGTCTGTACGACGAGAGCATGGGGATGCATCGCGCACTTGGCAACAAGCGCGGCATTATGGCATCGCTGACGCATATGAGCATCGCCTACTACTGGATGGGCGAGTACGCGCGCGCAGGAGCGGTTGGCGAACAGGCGCTGGATCTCTATCGCGGCTCGGACAATCGGCTCGATGAGGCCTACGCGCTCGAGAATCTGGGGATGATTTATTACAAACAGGGTGATTTGGCGCGCGCCGAAAAACTACTGATCGAATGTCTGGACATGATGCGCGACCTGGGCAACCAGTCCGGCATCGCCCTTGTTTATACCGACTACGGCCTCGTGCTCTATGCGCGCGGCGACAGCGCCCAGGCTATTGAGATGCACCGCCAGGGGCTGCACTACAGCACTGTGGTGGATGACAAGCGCCGCATTGCCTTCTGCCTTGAAGGGCTGGCGATAGCCGTGGGAGCGGAACACCCTGCCTATGCCGCGCAACTCTTTGGCGCTGCGGAACACCTGCGCCAGGTCATCGGCTCGCCCCTGCCGCCCTCGGAGATTCACGATTACAACGCCGCCATGGAAAAGGCGCGCACGGCGCTCGGCGATGCTGCCTACGCCAGCGCCCACGCGGCGGGCGCGTCCATGATGCTCAGCGATGCAATTGCGTTTGCGTCTCACTCGTAGCACTGTCATTCCGACCGCGAAGCGGGAGGAATCCTGGCATCACGCCGACGCGCGCAAAACACTACACCGCCGGAAACGTAAATCAATGATCGCCTACATCGCCGCCTGCGGTCAACGTCCTCAGATGGCAACGGTCGTTCAGGCTGCGCATGCGCCAACGCGCATGCCCATGTTCGTAGCTCACCTTGGTGACGGATGTGTTGCCGAAGTGAAACGGCTGCCGCCGGATAGGCGGCAGGTCTAGAATCGCGCTGACCATCGCCCCAAGCGTCCCGCCGTGGCACACGACCACGATCATTTTCTCGCGATGCCGGTTCACCACCTCGTCAAGAAACGAACTGACGCGCGCGCGCATCTCCAGGCCGGTCTCGGCGCCCGGGCCAACGTGATCCAGGCCTTCGTCCCAGCGGTGCGGCGGCATCATCTGCTCGATTTCGGCTGCCGTCAAGCCCGTCCAGGCGCCCATGTGATATTCGCGCAGCCGGTCATCGAAGATGACGCGCAAGTGGTGTGGATCAGCAATGGCGCGCGCAGTATCGGCGGCGCGCTGCAACGGGCTGGAATAAACGGCAATAAGCGGTTTGCGCTGGAAACGGTCTCCGACCAGGCGCGTCTGTTTGCGCCCGTAATCGTCAAGCGGCAGATCCAGCCAACCCTGGATCTGTTGCGCTGCATTGCCCACGCTGCGAGCGTGTCGCACCAGGTAGAGCGTCGTCATAGATGTAAGCTGTCCAGCAATTTCAGCGCAGCCTCAGCCGGATGCAGGCTGCGCTGACCGACCGCGGCCAGCACGGCCTGATAGTCGATTTGCGTGATGCGCCGCATGGCCGTCTGCAACAGCAATTCGCGCAGGCGCGCCTTGATGTCGGACTCGATGCGCTGCTGGTAGCGCCGTTCGCCCTCGCCCGTAGCGACCAAGTAGTCCCTGTGAGTGTCAACGGCGGCCAGCAGTTCGACGATGCCCTCGCGGTTGAGCGCACTCACCTTGACGATGGGCGGTCGCCAGCCGGTCCCATCATCCGACGCAAGTTCGGTCGCGGCGCGAGCGCCGTGGTGGCCGTTCGCCGGCGCGATGTCGAGCGCCGATTGCAGTGCGCTGATTGTTTGCGCCACGCCTTCACGGTCGGCCTTGTTCACCGCAATCACGTCGGCGATCTCGAGGATGCCGGCCTTCACCGCCTGCACCTCATCGCCTGCGCCAGGCGCTTCGACTACGATAACCGTCTGCGCGATGCGCGCCACATCCACTTCCAACTGCCCCGCGCCTACCGTCTCGATCAGGACGATTTCGAATCCGTAGGCATCGAGCGCACTCACCACGTCGGCGGTGGCTGCCGCTATCCCGCCAAGCGCCCCACGGCTGGCCATGCTGCGGATGAAAATACCGCTATCGCCATACAGATCGCGCATGCGGATGCGGTCACCGAGGATGGCCCCGCCGCTGAACGGGCTGCTGGGGTCGACGGCGACGATGGCGACCTGCGGCTGGTCGAGGCCGCTACGCAGGCGCCAGGCGCGCGCCATCTCGCTGACGAGTGTGCTCTTGCCCGATCCGGGCGCGCCCGTTATGCCGATGACGCGCGCGCGACCGGTGTGGGGATAAAGCGCGTTCAGCGCCTCCTGCGCGCCACGCTCGCCGTTTTCGATGCGCGTGATCAGCCGCGCCAGGTCTCGCCGAGTAAGGTTCAGGCTCATTGCCGCGCGTCCGCTGTCTCAATCGCGCGCGGGGGTGCGCGCGCGGATAAACGCGATGATGTCGGCGATGGGGCTGCCGGGGCCGAAGACGCCAGCGATGCCAGCCTGCACCAACGCCGGCACGTCTTCGTCGGGGATGATGCCGCCGGCGAAAATCGGCACATCGCTCAATCCCCGCTCGCGCAATGCCTCGGCAATGCGGGGCAGCAACACATTGTGCGCGCCGCTCAGAATGCTGAGACCTACGGCGTCAACGTCCTCCTGCAAGGCCGCTTCGGCAATCATCTCGGGCGTCTGGCGCAGACCGGTATAGATCACCTCCATCCCGGCGTCACGCAACGCGCGCGCGATCACCTTCGCGCCACGATCGTGGCCGTCCAGCCCGGGTTTGGCAATAAGTATGCGCAATGGCCGGGCAGAAATCTCGCTGGCGCCTGGTTTCGGTTCTGGTAGTGTTGTCATGACGCGATGATTATATTGGAGATTAGTGATTACAAAAACGGTTCACTGCGGGGTTTCCCAGCGGGACGCGGATAGATCGATGGCGAGGGTTTAGCCTTGCGGATGACGACGAGCGCCCTTTGATCGGGCGCGCCGGGCAACGTCACCGGTTCGACACGGTCGAGTTCTCCGCCGATCAGTTTGATCGCGCGCGCTGCCTGCGCGGCCTCCACCTGCGCGTCGCTGCCCTTCATCGCGATACACACGCCGTTCATGCGGGCGAGTGGCAGCAGATATTCGACCAGCGTCGGCAGAGGCGCGAGCGCGCGCGCAATCACGACTTTGTAGTAGGCGCGGTGATGCTTGTCGTGCGCCAGTTCCTCGGCGCGGCCCTTGATGACCCGTATGCCGATCAACCCCAGTTCGGCGATGACGGTCTCGCAGAATGCGACCTTCTTACCGGTGCCGTCCACCAGCGTAACATCGAGGTCGGGACGCGCAATCTTAAGCGGGATGCCGGGCAACCCTGCGCCGGTGCCAACGTCGACGAGCGTCAGGCCAGGCGTGGATGGAATCGCGCGCAGAGCGGTCAACGAGTCGGCGAAATGGCGCGACAGGATCGACTCGTCATCGGTGATGGCGGTGAGGTTCATGCGCTCGTTCCACTCGACCAGCAGGTCGCGGAATTGGGCGAATTGAGCGGCTTGCGCCGTATCGAGCGTCACGCCGATAGCGGCGGCAGCGGTTTGGATCTGTTCAGTGGTCAGGCTCATGGATTGAGCCATTATCGTGCATCGCGGGACAAAACGTGAAATGTGAAATCACGACGTAGGGGATGACCTGTGTGTCATCCCAATCCGGCAAACTGGTAACTGGCGACGCCGTCCTATTTGATGGATGGCTGAACGATTGGGAACCCCGGAGGGGTTTGCCTTGCACGATGTCGATTAGCGCGAGGTTTGCAAGTGATGAAGCCACACCACCGCCAAAGCCCGAGGTGCGGCACTCAGCCAACAGCTCCTCATGCATGGCGCGCGACTTCTCGTCTTCACACTGGTTGAAGGCGATGTTGGCTAGAAGGCGCCGTGCAGTAAGGGCCCCATGGGGATTACCGGCCTCGACCGCCGCAGATAAGGCTTGTTCTGCGAGTAATCGGGCATCTCTCAGCGTGATGGGTATACTGGAATCATCTTGCTGAACCCGGAGTGACATTCATGAGCGACCCTGTGACCGAACCGTCGAGTGGTTTTTTCAGCGCCGCCTATCGCCAGAAACCGCCATGGGATATTGGCGAAGCACAACCCGCGTTGACCGCACTATTTGATGAATACCCGCCCGCCGGGCCGGCGTTGGACGCCGGTTGCGGTACTGGTACCCTCGTCTTTGCCCTGGCGCAGCGCGGCCTGACAGTTCTCGGCGTCGATACCGCCTCAACCGCGATCAACCAGGCAGTCGATGCCGCAAAGTTGCTGCCTCCGGCAGTCGCAGAGCGCGTCGAGTTTCGCGCCGGCGACGCGCTGCATCCGTCGCAGTTGGACGCCGCACCATTCGCAACGATTGCCGACTGTGGCTTTCTGCACCTGTTCGGCCAGCCCGAGCGCGACCAGTATGCGCTGGATATGGCGAAGGCACTTGCGCCCGGCGGCAGGTACTACGTCCTGGGATTTGCGTTCGATGCGCCAATGGCAGCCATGCCGTTGCGCGTTGGCGAAGACGAGCTGCGTGCGCGATTCACACCGGAACGCGGCTGGAAGATACTGGCGGCACGCCCATCACAGTTTGCCTTAAGCGGTCCGCGTCGCACGGTCCCCGCAACCATCGCCTGCATAGAAAGGATCACACACCCATGAACTCACGCCAAAGGTACATCCAGACGCTATTATTCGGTCAGCCCGACCGCATCCCGCTCGACCCCGGCTACGGGCGCAAATCCACGCGAAGCGCCTGGCACGCCCAGGGGCTGCCGCCGGAGATCGACAGCGGCGACGCCATCGCGGAGTACGCCTATGGCTTGAACGGCGGGACGCTGCCGTGGCCACAACGCGGCGAAGACTTCTCGGTCAACACACGCATGATCCCCGAATTCACCGAGGAAGTGCTGTCGCGCGGTGAACGCACGCAGATCGTGCGCGACTGGAAGGGGAACGTGTGCGAGATATCGAACGAGTACACGACCGAGTACCTGCGCAACGCCATCGACTTCGTCACGCGCCGCTGGGTCAAATGCCCGGTCGAATCGCGCGCAGACTGGGATGACATGATGCGCCGTTACGACCCCGACGATCCGGCGCGCTACCCTGCGGACGCGACCGCGCGCGGCGCGCGTTTGCGCGAGCGCGAGTGGCCGATCACGATCAACATCAATGGCCCGTTCTGGCAACTGCGCGAGTGGCTCGGTTTCGAGAACCTGTGCTTCTTATTCCACGATGATCCCGCCTTCGCGCGCGACATGATCTCGTTCTGGGACGACTTCGTCGCCCGTGTGCTGCGCAACGCTCTCCGTCACCTGGTGGTGGACGAAGTGCATCTGTCGGAAGACATGGCCTTTAAGTCGTTTGCGATGATCTCGCCCGCCATGACGCGCGAGTATCTGCTGCCGGCGTATCGGCACTGGGGCGACATCATCCGCACCGCCGGCGTGCCCATCTACGGGATGGACTCGGACGGCTACATCGGTCAGTTGATCCCGATCTGGATCGACGCCGGGATCAACATGTGCGACCCGATCGAGGTCGCGGCCGGCAACGACATCAACATGTTCCGCCGGCAGTTCGGGCGGCACATCAGCTTTCGCGGCGGCGTGGACAAACGCCAGATGGCGCAGGGCGGGCAGGCGTTGGCGGACGAGATGGCGCGCGTCGCGCCCGTGATCGGCGATGGCGGTTACATCCCCAGTTGCGACCACGGCGTCCCGTCGGATGTGTCGTTTCCCAACTTCGTCAACTACACCGGCATGCTCGCGCGGCTGACGGGATGGTTATAACGTCTGCCACGCGCGCGCCTTCGGGTGTTGCACACCTGAAGGGTTTTCTGGATTTTGCACTAAAATTAACAATGTATTTGAGATAATCAGGTTGCGCCTCGACGCGCGCCTGTTTGTGATTGTCGGAGGACATGATGGCTCTTAATAAACGAACAATTAAGGATTTACTACCCCTCGCCGGGAAGCGCGTTTTGCTGCGCGTTGACTTCAACGTGCCAATCAAGAACGGCGTAATCGGTGATGACACCCGCATCCGCGCCGCGCTTCCAACCATTCAATTCATCATTGCCAACGGCGCATCTGCCGTGCTGATGTCGCACCTGGGCCGCCCCAAGGGCGTGGATCTGTCGCAGAGCACCAAACCCGCCGCTGTGCGCCTGGCCGAACTGCTCGGTATGCCGGTGAAGTTCGCCGAGGACTGCGTCGGCCCGGTCGCGGAAGCGGCCGCGCAGGCGTTGCAGCCGGGCGAAGTGCTGTTGCTTGAGAACCTGCGCTTCCACAAGGAAGAGGAGAAGAATGACCCGAATTTCGCCAAGCAACTCGCGGCGCTGGGCGATGTGTATGTGGATGATGCGTTCGGCAGCGCCCACCGCGCGCACGCGTCCGTCGAAGCAGTGGCGCACTTCCTGCCCGCAGCGGCCGGTTTCCTGATGGAAAAGGAAATCAACTTTCTCGGCGGCATCCTGAGCGCGCCGGAGCATCCGCTCGTCGCGATTCTCGGCGGCGCCAAGATCAGCGATAAGCTGCCCGTGATCAATAACCTGCTCCCGCTGGCGGACGTGCTGATCATCGGCGGCGGCATGGCGAACACCTTCCTCAAGGCCGAGGGCTATGAGATGGGCGACTCGCTCGTCGAAGCTGACGCGATTGACAAGGCGCGCGAACTGCTGGCGTGCTGCAGCGGTAAGCTCATGCTCCCGCTCGATGTGGTCGTCGCAGATGCATTCAGCAACGACGCGAATAGCGAAGTCGTGTCGGTCGGCCAGGTCAAGCCCGGCTGGCGCATTCTGGATATCGGCCCGCACACTACTGCGCACTACGCTGATGCCCTGCGTAACGCAAAGATGATCCTGTGGAACGGCCCGATGGGCGTGTTCGAGATGCCTAAGTTTGCAGCGGGCACAACTGCCATCGCCAAGGCCGTGGCCGCCACATCGGCGATTACCGTAATCGGCGGCGGCGACTCGGTCGCGGCGGTCGAGAAGGCTGGCGTGGCGGACAAGATCACCCACATCAGCACCGGCGGCGGCGCGTCGCTCGAATTCCTCGAGGGCAAGACGCTCCCCGGCGTGGCAGTGTTGCCCGATAAGTGATTCGGAACTAACAGCCAGCACACCTGACAGGTCACTTAAGACTTGCCAGGTGTTTTTGTTTAACACCATGACGCAATACGATATTGATGTCCTAACACCCGAACGAGTGGACTGGATCGATCGCGAGTTCGCCGCTGGCTTTTACGCCAAGCGGGCGGGATACTTCAGCGCCTGTCTGGCCGCACAGTTGCGCGGTGAACTGGTGCTGTTGCTCGCGCGCGATGATGAAGCACTACTGGGTTACCTGAAGGTTGTGTGGGAACCGGATTATCCCCCGTTCCGCGCGCAGGGCATCCCTGAAGTGCAGGACCTCAACGTCGTGACATCCGCGCGCCGGCGCGGGGTCGCCTCGCGGCTGATGGATCGCGCAGAGCACCTCATCGCGACGCGCAACCCGGTTGCAGGGATCGGCGTCGGGCTGCACCCCGGGTATGGGGCAGCGCAACGCATGTACGTCCTGCGCGGCTATGTGCCCGATGCTCTACCGATCACCTATCACGACGAGCCAGTGACGGAGTATCAGGCGGTCATACTTGATGATGACCTGGTGTTGCACCTGACGAAGCAGCTACGATAAATGGCCGGCGAGCGGCGCACTCATAAATCCCCTGCGAAGGTTGGACTTGCGCATTACGAAGACCACCAAAATCCTTCGCAGGGCTGGTTACTCGTGACGCCAACTCTGCGAAGGGACACGCGATGGGTAACGGCTCGTGGAAGCAACCTTCGCAGGGGGGTTTTGGCTTACGCAGTCACGGTCTCACCGGGTTTGACGCGACGGATGGTGATGTACACGAGGATGGCGCTGACGGTGAACAGGATGATATTCAGGATGAACGGCAGGCTGCGATTGGCTTGCGAGAGCAACCCGGCGATCCATCCGAAGGGCGAGGTGATCACGATCACCGCCACATACATCATCGCCATGATGCGCGCGCGTTCTTTCGCATCCACGGTGACCACGGTCAACTTATCGAGCAGCGTAGTCGCCGCCGGCGTGCTAAAGGCCTCGATCACAGTGGACACGATGAGCAGCAGGTAGTCGCCGGACGAGACAATGATCAACAGCACCTGGCTGATGATCAGCCCGATGAGTCCCCACAGCATCGGCTTGCGCGTGTCCATATAGCGCAGGCGCGGCATCAAGACGAAGTAGAAGATGAGCATGACGACTGAACGGGCGAAGGTGAAGATCACCAGATGCTCCGCGGGGATGCCCAGCTTCTCAGTAACGAGGATCGACCAGAAAGTGCCCTTGATCATCCAGCAAATGTTGAGCAGCACCATGAGGCCAGCGGTCACCATTGTCGCGGGCGTGCGCACCAGCTTCTTCAGCACGCTGAACGATTCACCGAGGACGGAGAAGAGCGGCTGATTGCGCGTTTCGTGCATACGCACCACGCCCTGCTGCGTTTCCTTCACCAGGAAGTTCATCACCACGAACTTGGCGGTCATCATGACGAACGAGAGGACGTACAACCCGCGCATGGTGGGGACGAGTGAGAACTTGTCGATCAGCAGCCCGGTGACCGGAGAGACGAACGCCGTGATCAACCCAGCGATGTAGATCCACGACCACACATCGACCAGCAGGTTATGATCGGTATCCTCGACCAGCAGACACGTCCACGAGTTGGCCGTGACGCGCCACACGGCGTTGACGACGGCCGCCAGGAAGAAGTAGTTGATGTCCTGCGCGACGGCCCAGATCAAACACGGGACGCTCCACGAGATGATGTCGAAGATCAACGTCGTGCGCTTGCGCCCGAGCTTGTCGGTAATCGCGCCGCTGATCAGCATCCAGAATGTCTGGAAGATCATTCCGATGCTGGTGATCAGCCCGATTTCAGCGTCTTTGATGCCGAAGGCCAGCATGTAGATTGAGACATATGGAGCGTACAGGTTGAATGGAATCGCCCACAGGGCTTCGGTGTAGACGCACCCACGGGCGTTGCCGCGCAGGTTTCGGAGAGTTGTAATGAAGGGATGTGTTGTCATCTATGTTCGGACATGATTATAGTTGTCCCTGCGAATTCGGAAAAAGACAATGAAACGCAAAGAGGCGAAGACCACGAAGCATTCCTAATTATCTTCGCGGTCTTCGCCCCTTCGCGTTTAGATTCGTGGTCTGCTATACCACGATGTTGACCAGCCGCCCAGGCACATACCGCACCATCTTCGGCGTGCCCGCGCCGATGTAGCGCTGCGCGCCCTCGGTCGCCAGCGCCGCGGCGCGCACAATGGACTCGTCGGCGCCCGCAGCGACGACGATGCGATCGCGCACTTTGCCGTTAACCTGCACGACGATGGTGATCTCGTCCTCCTTCGCCGCCGCAACATCCACGACCGGGAAAGGTTGCTTGTGGATGCTGTAGGCGTGACCGGTGCGCTGCCACAGTTCTTCGGCCATGTGCGGCCCGACCGGCGCGACCAGATGGAGCAGGATATCGATGGCCTCGGCCCATTCGGGGCTGCCGTACAGCCCGGCGTCGCGCGCCTTGTACAGCGCATTGGTGAACTCCATTAGCGCCGACACCGCCGTGTTGAAGCTGAAGCTGGCCAGGTCGTGCTCGTAGCGCTGAATGGTCTGATGCGCAATGCGGCGCAGTTCGCGCGCGCTGAACTCGACCGGTTGACCCTTGTCTTCCTCAGGCGACAACACGATCCGCCAGACGCGTTCCAGCCAGCGGCGCACACCCGGCACGCCAGACGTGCTCCATGGCACCGTCTGTGAAAAGTCACTGATGAACATCTCGTAGCCGCGCAGCGCGTCCGCGCCGTGTTCGGCGATGACATCGTCAGGCGTAATCACATTGCCCTTCGACTTGCTCATCTTCTCGTAGTACTCGCGCCCCTTCTCATCCACCTTCTTCTGCGGCGACAGGATCATGCCCTGATTGCGCAATGACTTGAACGGCTCGATGAACGGCACGACGCTCAGGTCGTATAACACCTTCGTCCACATGCGCGAATACAACAGGTGCAGCACCGCGTGTTCCGCGCCTCCGACGTACATATCCACCGGCAGCCAGTAGGCGATCTCACTGGGACTGAAGGGTGCGTTGTCATTGTGCGGATCGGAGAAGCGCATGTAATACCACGACGAACACGCCCACGTCGCCATCGTGTCCGTCTCACGGCGACCGCGCGGCGTATCCACAAAACCGGCGATGTTAGCCAGCGGCGACTCACCCGTGGCGGTTGGCTCATAGTTAGCCACAGGGGGCAACTTCACCGGCAGTTCACTCTCGTCCACCGCGACCTCGCCGTCGGCGGTGTGAATAATCGGGATCGGCGTGCCCCAGTAGCGTTGGCGGCTGATCAGCCACGCGCGAATCTTGTAGTTCACGCGGCGCTTGCCCACGCCCTGCTCAGCCAGCCACGCAATCGTCTTGCGCACGCTCTCGCTGGCCGGCACGCCGGTGATCGGCCCGGAATTTACCATCACGCCTTCATTGGCTTCGTAGGCGGCGGTCATCTCTGAGGAGAGAGATTCGAGATTCGAGATTCGAGATTGGCTGTCTGATGAATCCCTAATCTCGATTCTCGAATCTCCTTCTGGCATAACGACGATCTTGATCGGCAGGTTAAATTTGCGCGCGAACTCGAAGTCGCGTTGATCATGCGCAGGCACCGCCATGATCGCGCCGGTGCCATAGCCCATCAACACGTAGTCGGCCACCCACACCGGAATCGGCTCGCCATTGACCGGGTTCGTGGCATACGCGCCCGTGAACACGCCCGTCTTCTCCTTGTGTTCGGCAGTGCGCTGCTCTTCGGTCTCACCCTTGGCATAGGCCTGATACTTCTCCACCGCCTCACGCTGCTCTGGCGTGGTGATCGCACCCACCAGCGGATGTTCTGGCGACAGCACCATAAACGTCGCACCCCACAAGGTGTCGGGGCGGGTGGTGTAAACAGAGATGAGAGCTGGGGGATGGGAGATGGGAGATTTGCCATGTGAAGCGTCTAATCTCAAATCTCTAATCTCAAATCTCACCTCCGCGCCTTCGCTCTTACCGATCCAGTTGCGCTGCATCTTGACGATCTTCTCCGGCCAGTCGACCGTGTCCAGATCGTTGATCAGCCGGTCGGCGTAGGCCGTGATGCGGAAGAACCACTGGCGGATCACCTTCTTCTCGACCAGCGCACCGCTGCGCCAGGCGCGCCCGTTTTCGACCTCTTCGTCAGCGACCACCACCTTGTCGACCGGGTCCCAGTTGACCTGCGTTTCAGTTCGGAAGGCCAGGCGGTAGTTCATCAAATAGGCGTTCTGCTCACGCCGGCTCATGGCGTTCCACTCGGCGGCGGTGACGGACGGCGCGCCTTTGGTAATCACACCCACCTGCTCGGGGTGCGCATCGATGTAGTCAAAGATAACGGCGCTGCCGACTTGCGACAGCTCGCGCTCCAGGTCGCTGATCGGCGCGGCCTTGTTCAGGCGCGGGTCATACCACGACTTGAAAATCTGCACGAAGATCCACTGCGTCCAGCGGTAATAATCGTCGTGCGCGCTGTTCAGCAGGCGCGACCAGTCGTAGCTCAACCCCATCAGTTTGTACTGGCGAACATAGTTGGCCGAGTAGCGCTCGTTCAGATCGTGCGGGTTGGCCTTGAGCTTGATCGCAGCGTTTTCGGTTGGCAGGCCGAAGGCGTCAAACCCCATTGGATGGAGCACGTTATAGCCTTTCATGCGGTAATAACGCGCCACAACATCCGTCGGCACGTAATTGCGCGCATGCCCCACCGACATCCCCTCTCCGGACGGGTACGGGTAGAAGTCCAGGATGTAATACTTGGGCTTATCCCCGGCCGGCTCAGACTCATACAGGCGATCCGCCTCCCAGCGCGCCTGCCACTTCGGCTCGATTTCCTGCGGTATGTATCTGTCTGCCATTTGACCTTCTCCTGGAAAATGAAAAAGACCCACTCATCCTTATCAGGGACGAGTGGGCCCGTGGTACCACCCTGGTTTGTGGCAGCATATGCCGCCACCTCAAGTGCGCGTTAACGGGCGCAACCCCGGCAACAGCTACATGCGCACATGTTCACTGCTGCGGCTCACGGACGAGTTCGACTTGGGACACTATTGTCATGCGCTCCTTGTGGCGCTGCGCCGGGCTCACACCTTGCTCTCCCGACTCGCTGCAAGGAAGGTCTACTACTTCCGCTCAATGCCGTTACATATAAAAGTGGACCTGAGGGGATTCGAACCCCTGACCTTCTCAATGCCATTGAGACGCGCTCCCAACTGCGCTACAGGCCCACTAAACCAGCTTCAACATTCTAGCCGCAACTCGCGTGGTTGTCAAATGGTAACGCGAACTCATGGCGCCCGGTTATAATCTCCCCTCACATGAGCGAACACACGCTGTGCCCTAACTGCGGCAGCTATAAGGTCACAACAAAATCGAAGATCAAGGGTTATGCCTACGTGACGCGCCCGATGGGGTCGCGCGCATGGATGTTCAACGTGGCGGGATTCGCCGGGCTGCATCTGCTGTTAATGGTGCAATTGATGTACATTTTCCGCCTGAACCTGGGGTTGGCGGCCATTGTGGTAGCGGTTTTCGCCGGGCTGATCCTGTGGTCAAAAGGCCCCCGCACCCGGCTGTTCAAGCGCCAATATCTCGACCGTATCCCGACAGATGGCGTCTATCGCCATACGTGCGCCCTGTGCAACTATCAGTGGGTGTGGCACACCGGAACGCCAAAGCCCACGGTCCATGTGCGTCCTGAACTGGTGATGCAAGGGGCCGAACGGCTGTGGGGCAAGCGCCGCCGCAAAGAGTCAACATAAAAAACCTCCGGATCCGCTAGGTGGATCCGGAGGGCTTGTCTGTCGTCCGTCGCACTCCCCGTGGTTTTATCGCGAGTAGACCCGCACATAATCAACGTACATACTCTGCGGGAAAGCCGTCGTGCTGTCCGGGCTGCCGGGCCAGCTTCCACCTACCGCCACATTAAAGATGATGTAGAACGGCTTGTTGAAGACCCACGTCGATCCTGCCGGCATGTTGGCCTTGTTGATCGTTTGGAAGAGGGTGTTGTCCACGTAGAACCGCACTGCATCTGTTTCCCACTCAACGGCGTAAATGTGATAGTCGTTGGAGAAGGAAACGTTTCCGGGCAACGTGTATGCCATTCCGACCTTAGCGTCGCTGCTTGTGCCGGGCATGTGGATCGTGCTGACGATCGACGCATCCTTGTTCACGTGCTCCATAACATCGATCTCGCCGCTCTGCGGCCAGCCCGCCGTATCAATGTCAGCACCGAGCAGCCAGAACGCCGGCCATATGCCTTTTCCATATGGGATCTTCATGCGCGCTTCATAGCGGCCATAAGTCATGGTGAACTTGCCTTGCGTCTTGATGCGCGCCGAAGTGTACTGGTTGCCACTGTAGTTTTCCTTCTTAGCGGTGATAACCATATTGCCGTTCTGCTTTGAGACGTTGGTTGTGCGGTTGGTGTAGTTCTGCAACTCGGTTCCGTTGCCCCATTTCCCGCCGGTGTCATACGTCCACTTGGCCGGGTCCATCGCGGAACCATTCGCGCCATTGAAATCATCCGACCAAACCAGGTTCCAAGTTCCGGCGGCCGGCGCAGCAGCCTGGGCGGCCTGGGTTCCAAATGCTGTCTGGGCAAACAACGAAATCAGCAATGAAGCAGCGGTGATTGTGAGTGTGATTTTTGATCGGTTAAGCATCCTATTATCCCTTTCGCCCTGCAGCAGGCTTTTTTTGTGTCGGCGCTGCGGTGCGATCTAGGATGATTATGCGGATGTTATTCGCGATAGATATAAGCTAAATTGCTGAAATCACCTATTAATGACTATCATTAATAATAGTTTTACGTGTAGTTAAGGGTATACGCGAAACCGCTTACAGGCACTTCCGGGGATTTCCAGAACTGCCTGGGGTGTTGGGACAAAACTCCCCTCCCGGGATATGGTTGAATTCCCGGTTTGCACCGCACTTCTCTAGTTGTTTGCCGTGTCGCTTGACCACCCTGCACGGGTGTGGCGGCATTACTTCAATGATTGCGCCGGAAAAAACCTCGTGAATACGCGGTTGCGCCTAAAGTCGTTCCACTTCCTGTTCAGCGCGCTCGCGGCTGTAGCCATATTTCTCCTGCAGCAGGCCAACGAACTTGTCGTACTGACCATTCACCTTGTCCAGGTCGTCATCGGTGCGATTGCCCCACGCAACTTTGATCTGTCCACGCATTTGCTTCCACTTACCTGAAAAAATGTCCGAATTCATATCAGTCTCCTCCTGGTCACACTGGTGTTTAGCCATGGCCAGAGCTAATAAACAGGCCGGCATCCAAACGATTCGCAACATCCAGGCCTCTTTGGATAGGCCTGTATGTGATCGGCGGAAAGCCGTCCGCGTGATTCGCCCTGTGATATGGACATTGCCCTGGCCCGCACGGTATCTCGACGTAACCAGACCTGGGCACAACTCCAAGCACAGGAATACACACCCATGCTACGATGGGCGCTCTCACCTGGCATCGCCTTCTCAGAGAGTATTTATCCCGGCCGGTTGGGGGGTAACTGGATTCTCCAACCACAGGATGGTATAAATAAAAGTCACCTACTTAGTTTTGAAAGATGAATAATGTTTTTTCAAAACTCAGTTGCAGCATTCGGAGGGGTGGTATCATTTATATCCTGTGCTGCAGCCGACCCTTCGAAGGATTTCGCGCAAGATGACGTATAGTGAAAGCAACTCTCGCAGGGAGTTAGCGCCAATCTCGAACCTCCAATCTCTCTCCGAAACATGAGTGAAATCGCGTATATCGACCCGCCCGCTGGCTGCATCGGCGACTTGACGCTGGACGAGGTGCGGCTGGATCAGTTGCGCCAGGCCGTGTATGAGCGCATCGCGCGCATGGACGAGATTCCCGCGTTGCTGGCGCAACTCAACGCCACTGACTGGGTGCGCTGGCTGAACGACTCCGGCGCGCACGTGACAGTATGCGCGGCATGCAACCACTATGTGCGCATGGGCGATGCGGTGAATTCCGAGTTGCCGTGGCTCGATGAGCGTCTGTTCTGCCACGAGTGCGCCGAACGCCTGCGCGCAGAACACACCTTCGTGTGCGATGTGTGCGGCCATGAGTTTTTTGCCCAACGCCAACCGGCGCCCTTCAACATCTGCCCCGAATGCGATGGGCCAAGCATCACGGTCGCCCTGTCATCTTTGTGGGCGCAGTTGCAACGCGCGCGCAAGCTCAACCTCCCTGCCACGCTCACCCCGCGCGAATGGCTCGATACGCTCGATTACTTTGGCTGGCGCTGCGCCTACTGCCTGCGCGCCGACTTCGCATGCCTGGATCACTATGTGCCGGTGGTTCAGGGCGGCGGCACCACGCAGGGCAATTGTGTGCCAGCCTGCACGTCGTGCAATAGCGCCAAGGGTGGGCGCGCCCCGCAGGGCTATTTAATCAAAGCCAGCGCCTTCACGCGCGTGAAGGAGTACCTGGCGGGGGTTGAGAAATGAAAGTCACAACAAAGACACACACAGCGGCACTGACAAGAGGCTACACCATCGCGCTAGTTGCCGCCGCCATCTTGTCCACGACCGCGATCTTCATCCACTACCTCACCGAAACCTATCATGTGCCGGCGCTGGTGCTGGCATTCTGGCGCGATGCATTTGTGGTCGTCACGCTGCTGCCTGTCCTCGCGCGGTTTCAGCCAAAGCTGTTGAAGGTCGAGCGCCGCCATGTGCCCTATCTGGCGCTGTACGGGCTGGTGCTCGCCCTGTTTAACTCGCTCTGGACGTTGTCAGTCGCGCTGAACGGCGCCGCCGTCTCGACCGTGCTCGTCTACAGCTCTGCCGCGTTTACCGCCCTGCTCGGTTGGTGGCTGCTCAAAGAGCCGCTCGGCTGGGTCAAGCTGGTGGGGGTGGTGTTCAGCCTGGCAGGCTGCGTGTTTGTGTCGGGCGCGTACGATCCCTCGGTCTGGGGCGCCAACCTGCTTGGGATACTGTGCGGCATCCTGGCGGGACTGGCGTATGCGGGCTACAGCCTGATGGGGCGCTCAGCCTCACAACGCGGGCTGAGCCCCTGGACCACGTTGCTGGCCACGTTTGGATTCGCGGCGCTCTTCCTGCTCGCATTCAACCTGGCGCCAGGCGGCATCCTGCCCGGCTCTGCGACGCGCCCAGCCGATCTGCTGTGGTTGGGAGACGCCTGGGCCGGCTGGGGGGTGTTGTTTATCCTTGCCGCTTTGCCCACTGTGCTGGGATATGGACTATACAATGTCAGCCTCACGCACCTGCCATCCAGCGTCGCCAACCTGGTCGCAACAACGGAGCCTGCGTTCACTGCCGTCACCGCCTATGTGCTGCTCAACGAGCGCTTCAGTTTGATCCAGATCGGCGGCGGCTGCCTGATCCTCGGTGGCGTCCTGTTCCTGCGGTTGTTTGAGGGTCGCTCGATAACCTCGATAACCTCACTAACAACTTCACTGCGGCGACGCAACAAGACGTAAAAGCTCTTTTCGCACTATGCGAGTAAATAACAAGACGCTGATGTGCGTAACTGTCATTAATACACGGTGTTTCTTATCCATATTACACAATAATTGTTAGCTGACAAATCGACTAATGCCTGGTTGCGCGTCAGGAAGAAACCCGAGTATCAACTCTTACCAGAACAGGAGACAATCTGTGGATTTAAACAACCAATATGCGGCGCCTCATCGCGTTGTCATCACGGGCATGGGGCTGATCAGCCCACTCGGTAGTTCCGTTGAATCGACGTGGGAAGCGCTGATCAACGGGAGGACCGGCTGCGACCGCATCACCCTGTTCGACACGAGCAACATCGAGATCAAGATCGGATGCGAGGTCAAAGGATTCGATCCCTTAGCGCACTTCAGCGCCCGCGATGCCCGTCGCATGGATCGCTGCGCCCAATTCGCCGTCGTCGCTGGCAAGGCCGCGCTTGAAAACGCAAACTACGTCATCACAGAAGAAAACACCTACGACACTGGCATCATCCTGGGAAGCGGCATCGGGGGCGTCGGCACATTGACCACCGAGCACGCCGTGATGCTGAACAAAGGGCCAAACCGCGTCAGCCCGTTTGCCGTGCCGATGATGCTGCCCGATACGGCCACCGGCCAGATGTCGATCCACCTCAAGATCAAGGGGCCCAACTTTTGCGTGGTCTCGGCCTGCGCCAGCGGCACAAACGCCATCGGCGAGGCCTTCGAATTGATCCGCGCTGGTCGCGCCAGCACGATGCTGGCAGGCGGGACTGAGTCGCCGATCAACGCATTCGCCATTTCCGCGTTCCACAACATGGGCGCGCTCTCCACAAACAACAACGACCCCGCGCATGCCTGTCGCCCGTTTGACGCCAAGCGCAACGGGTTCGTCACCGGCGAAGGCGCCGGTGTGCTGGTGTTGGAATCGCTCGAACACGCACAAGCGCGCGGCGCGCGCATCTATGCCGAGGTGACTGGCTATGGGGTCACCAATGACGCCTATCACATCACCGCGCCCGATACAGTCGGGCCGGCCGTCGCCATGCGCATCGCGCTCAAACAGGCCGGCAGCCGCGCCGCGCGCATCGATTACGTCAACGCACACGGCACGAGCACCAGCCTGAACGACTCCAACGAAACCAAGGCAATCAAGACTGTCTTTGGCGAAGGGGCCTACGACCTGACGATCAGCTCGACCAAGTCAATGTCTGGCCACCTGCTGGGCGCCGCCGGCGCCTTCGAAGCTATCGCGTGTGTGAAGGCGATCAACGAAAGCATCATCCCCCCCACCATCAACTATCAAAACCCCGACCCCGAGTGCGACCTGAACTACACGCCCAACGTGGCCGTCAAAAAGCCGGTTCACGTGGCGATGTCCAATTCGTTCGGTTTCGGCGGGCACAACGCTTGCATAGTCATTTCGGAGTTCTAATCTCGAATCTCAAGTCCTAATAATGAGATACGCCCATATCGTCGGTTGGGGTAAATACGCGCCAGAGCGGGTCATGACAAATGACGAGCTGGCGACGTTGGTCGACACTACGGACACGTGGATTCGTGAGCGCACCGGCATCGGCCAGCGCCACCTGGCCGGGCCGAAGGACACGTGTGCTTCCATCGCCACCGCTGCCGCGATTGAGGCGCTCGACGTGGCGAACATCACCGCGGCGCAGATCGGCTTGATCATCGTCGGCACCTCCACGCCCGACTTCGCCTTCCCATCCACCGCCTGCCTCGTCCAGGATGCGTTGGGCGCAGATACGGCGGGCGCGTTCGACTTGAGCGCTGCGTGCTCGGGGTTTGTCTATGGGCTGAGCATGGCCGCTGATGCGATCAAGGCCGGCAGCATAGACTATGCGCTGGTCATCGGCAGCGACATAATGTCGCGCCTCCTGGACTGGAAGGATCGCAACACCTGCGTCTTGTTCGGCGACGGCGCCGGCGCCGTAGTGTTACAGGCCAGCGATCAGCCCGGCGGGTTGCTCACCTCACTGTTGCGCGCCGATGGTTCGGGTGGCGACATGTTGTACGTCAGAAACAACTATCGAGACAAGGCGGTGGTCTCAACGCCGCATCTCAGCACTGCGCTAACACCCCCGGCCGCGACGGGCGACGGCAAGGTGTCTGATGCGGGTTACATCTTTATGAACGGGCGCGAGGTATTCCGCTTTGGTTCGCGCATCCTGGCGGGCGCGACACGCGAAATCGCGGCGCGGGCGGGCTGGGAACTCGGCGACATCGACCTGATCATCCCACACCAGGCGAACAACCGTATCATCGAGTCCGCGGCCAAGTCGTTGGCGCTGCCGCTGGAAAAGATGTTCATCAACATCGAGCATTACGCCAACACCAGTGCCGCCACCATCCCGATCGCCATCTGCGACGCCGTGAACAACGGGCGGTTGCGCCCAAACGACAAGGTGATCCTGGTTGGATTCGGCGCCGGGCTGACATGGGCCGCCGCCGCGCTGCAATGGGGCACACCGCGCGTGCTCAGTCGCACAAACCGCACGCTCAACCGTGTCCGCCTGGGGCTGGCCAATGTGCGCTCACGCGCGCGACGCGTGTTCCGCAGGCTGGAAGACAGCCTGTCCAGCAACGTAGACCATCCGGTCAAGTCGCCGGTTTCACCTGCGAGCGGACCGGATCGGAGTGGAACTGCTGTAGTCGAAACCGAACGCGAGGGCAAGGTCTAATCTTTTACCAATTACACGCGGTTATAATGCGAGTCTATGCCGACATACCAGTACGCCTGTCCAGATTGTGGAAATAAGTTTGAACTCAAGCAGAAGTTCACCGACGATCCGGTGAAAGTATGCTCACGTTGCGGAAAGCACCACGTTTATCGCGTGGTCGGCCAGGTGGCTGTTACATTTAAGGGATCGGGCTGGTACATCACCGACAGCAAATCGTCCGGCGATAAGCATACGCTGGAGCACAAGAAGAAGGATGCCGCATCCTCCGAAGCGCCAGCCGGGGATGCCGCCAAGACCGAGACTAAGGCCGATGGCAAGGGCGAAAGCAAGACCGAATCGAAGTCGGAATCGAAGTCCGAGACCAAGTCTGAAGCAAAGACCGAGAGCAAACCCGCAACTGAGAAATCCAAGTCGAACTGAAGGAAAGTGAATAAGTCAGGCCGGCTTTGGGATGCGCACCCGCATGGCCACAAAGAAGTTAATCGCGGCGATCACAACTCCGAGCAGGAACACGTACTGGTAACCAAAGACATTCCAGATCAGCCCGCCCAGGAGCGCCACGCTGATCGAGAAAATATGATCAATGGTGATGCCAGCGGTCAGCGCAGCCTGCACATCCTCGGGTCGCTTCGCGATCTTCTTGATATACATTGAGCGCGCCATGCCGACCGACATCAGCATCTGGTCCACCAGGTACAACCCGCAGGTGAGGACAAACGCGATACTATCAGGAAAGATCGAGCGGGCAAAGCCGTAGCCGAAGCACACCAGAACGAGCAGCACCGCCTCCGAGGCCAGCACAAAACGCTCGCCCATGTGATCGGTCACCCAACCCAGGAGCGGCTGGAACAGGATGCCGATGATGCCGCCGATGGTCATCAGCGTCGCAAGCGTCTGAGTGGGTTGCTGGAACACGCTCACGATCACCCACGGGGCAAAGGTGATGAACAACTGTTTACGCGAGCCGTACAGGATGTTCAGCGCGTAGAACAGGCGATATTCCTTGTGAAGCGTGAGGAACGCTTTGGACGGGGTTGTGGGTTTTGGCGTCATGCTGAACATCAGGATCGCGGCGACGGCAAATGCGAGCGCCGACAACCCGAAAGTGGTCTGGAAGGTAAAGCCGAGAAAACGGAACCCCAGGAACACAATGAAGCTGCCGACAATCGCCGCCATATTGCGCACGGCGTTGAGCTGTCCCAGGCGCTGGCCGGTCTTGCCCGGTTCCGCCAGTTCCATTCCAATCGCCGACGCCGCCGGCATGAATAGATGCTGCCCCATGCTGTAGATGAACAGACACACCACTACCGCGCCATAGGTTGGCGCAGCAAAACCGATCAACAGCGTGCCAGCCAGACCGAGCACCATCGCCAGCACGCCCAGTCTCCTGGTGCACAGGAACCAAAGCGCCGCCGAGACAAACACGCATAACAATCCCGGCAATTCGCGCGGCAATTCGAGGAACGAGCGCTCGAAACCGCTGAGGGTGAACCTATCGTTGAGATAGTTGTTGAGCGTCGAGTCAACCAGGCTGTAGGCAACGCCCATCATGAGCGATGCAATCACGAAGATCTTTAGTTCGCGCGAAAGCGCGCTGAGACGTGCAGTCAGTGAGAGTGTCATGTGCATTATTCCGTTTTGAGTTCAGGATATAGTACTCCAAAATGGGAAATGTTTGTATTGTCCCTGTCTCCCAGTCCCCGGTCTCAAAGAGGATCAGACGCGTGCGTGCTCCGGATTCCACATCATGACACAGTTGCCGCCGGCGTGTTTTGCCGCGTACAGCGCCTGATCCGCATGCACTAGCAGCGTTTCAAGCGGGTCGCTGGTATCCGCGCAATAGCTGATCCCCACGCTGACCGCAATACACAACTTATCGACTGACGTCATGATGCAGTCGTTCACAATACTCTGCCGCAGACGTTCGGCGACAGTGCGCGCATCCGCAATCGTCACGCTCGGCAGCAATGCGACGAATTCTTCGCCCCCGTATCGCGCCAGGATGTCGCCGCCGCGCAGGGCGCGCCGGCAGCGTTGCGCCACCTCCTGCAAGACTTCATCGCCGGTGACATGCCCATAGGTATCGTTGACGCGCTTGAAACGATCGATGTCGATCATCAGGATGCTCAGGCCATATTGGCCATCGCGCGCCGCATTAAATGCGCGCTCCGCGAGTTCAAAGAATCGCCGCCGGTTGTTCAGCCCGGTGAGATCATCGGTGCGCGCCAGATGTTGTGCGCGCTCGAACAAACCCGCGTTCTCAATCGCCACGGCGACCTGATCGGCAAATGCGCCAGCCAGGCGCGCATGTTCGGGGATGAAGTGCCCGGGTTTCAGGCTATCCAGCGCCAGCATGCCGATCACTTCGTCGTGGATCATCAACGGAACGCCCAGCCACGAACGAATAGCGCCTGCCACTGGAAGGCAACCGAAATCGACCTCCCTTAGAATCACGGGATGGCGCTCCTGGATCACGGCTGTGTTCGGGTTATCGCCGGGAATGGAGAAACGAACCCCAATCACCTGCGCCGGGTCGGACCAGCCGTGGACGTCAACTATTTCGCTGTATCCATCCTTGAGCAGCTGCACCGAGGCGGAATCATACGACACAACGCGCGCAAGCTGTTGCAGAATGCGCTCGAATGTCTCATGCAGGCGCAGCGTGGAGGTCACTGCGGCGCCGGCCTCGCGCAACGTCTCGGCTTCCTGCGCCCGGCGCTGCGCATCATCGATCAGGCGCACGCGTTGGATGGCCAACCCGGCCTGGCGTCCCACCGTATCCACCAGCGCGAGATCGCGCTCGTCAAACTGGCGCGCAGGGGTGGTTGAGAATATCGACATGACGCCCAGCTTCAGTCCACCGGCGCTGATTGGGGTCACCAGACAGCTGCGCACGCCCGCCTGCACAAACTCGTCACGCTTTTCTGGCGAAGCGGCATAATCGCGCACCAGCATTGGTTCGCCGGTCTCGATGACGCGCCAGGAAATGCCTGCTCCTTTTGGCACAATTGTCAACGCCAGGTCGACGGGCGGCTTGTAGGACTCAGACGAAATAATCAGTTCGCCTTCCTCATTTAGAAGAGAGATGATGGCGCCATCAGCTTCGAGCAATTCGCTGGTAATGCGCGTCACCGTGCGCAAGGCTTCGGACAGGTTCAGGCTGTTGCTGAAAAGTCGCGTTATTTCGTTGTAGCGGCGTTCGCGCGCCAGGGCGTCGGCGGTTTCGGCGTGCATGCGCGCCGCCCGTTCTTCGGCCTGCACACGCTCAGTGACATCCCGAATGATGCCGATCACGCCGATGATCTCGCCATCGCCGTTGCGGTGCGGCGCATAGGTAGACGACATCCAGACATTCAGCTTGTCCGTGGTATGTTGGGAATAGCTTGCATCCGGTGTTGTAAATGTCTCACCAGCGAGCGCCTTATGAAGCAGTTCGTATATTTCCGACTTCATATTGCTGTGAAAGGCCCCCAACGCGATGGTTCCCAGCGCCTGCTCTGCCTTGACACCTGTCAAACTCTCCATGAAATGATTCCACACCACGCATTTCATGTCGCGGTCAAACACAATGATGCCCTGCCCGGCGTTTGAGATGATCTCCTGATTAAACTGGGCGGAGCTGCGCAACTCAGCCTCCACCTTCTTGCGCCGGGTGATATCGCGCGCGTTGACGATCAATCCTGGTTCATCCCGCTCTTGCAGGAACTCGCCGCGGGCGATCTCCGTGACGAGCCAGCTACCGTCTTTGCGCTGAAAACGCAACTCGCTCACGCCCTCCGGATACTTGCCAGCCATCGCATCAGACATGTCGGAAATGAGCAATCCCTGGTCGCCGGTATGCACGAAGTCGATAGCCTGCCGGCCCATCACTTCATCGGGCCTATACCCCAGGATGCGCTGGACTGATGGGCTGACATACAGGATTTTGCCTAACGGGTTGATCACAACACAAATGTCGGAGGAGTTTTCAATCAACGCGCGGAAACGTTTTTCGCTGGCTTCCAATTGCAGCACTGCTTTTGTGCGCGCGCGCGCCAGCCGATAGGCTGCCTCGGCGACAAACCCGCCGGCGCCTATACTCGTGACGATGATAGCGATGGCTTCTTTTGGCGGTTCTGGCGCCGCGATCAGCGCGGCGGCGACAGTCACGACCATGGCGATAGTCAGCATCGACAGGTACACCCATCGCGGGAAAACCAGGCTGGCAACAATGATCGGGACGAGCAGGATACTGAGCATCCCCGTGGGCAGGTGAAACAACAATAAAGCCGCGCTGAAGAGCACCGCGGATGCAATGTACCCTGTTAACACAACCGCAGGATTTCGACGTAAACGTGATGTCATAATGGCGCTATAAACCGGCAACCTTTATTGTATCAACATTCGATCGTTGCTAACTCAGCTGCTCCCAATCCGATTTTGGTATCGACAGAAATGCATCCACAATACCTGGATCAAATTGCAACCCCGACTGTTCTTTAAGGTAGGCGCGCACCTCGTCATCCGGCCACGGACGGTGGTACGGTCGATTCGAACGCAAAGCATCCCACACATCCACAACGGCAAAGATGCGCGCCCAGAGAGGGATGTCCGCGCCTTTCAGTCCCAGCGGATAACCGGCGCCGTTCCATTTTTCATGATGTGCGTAGGGTATTTCGAGGGCGCGGCTCAGGAATGAGATCGGGCTCAACATGCGATAAGCATGAACCGGGTGCATTTGCATCAGCGCCCACTCATCGGGCGTGAGCTTGCCGGGTTTGAGCAAAATGGTGTCGGATACCGCCATCTTGCCAATATCGTGCAGCAATGCCCCGCGACGCAGGTGCACCAGATCTTCCTCGGCTACGCCAACGAGTCTCCCCAACTGCACCGTCATCGTTGCAACGCGGCGCGTGTGCCCCTGTGTTTCCTGATCGCGCAACTCCAGCGCGCGCGCCCAACCTTCGAGCGTTGACTCATACGCCTGGCTGAGCTCCTCGTTGCTATGCTGTAGATTGGTGAACAACTCGCTGTTTTCTATGGCAATGGCGGACTGCGCGCCAAGCGCATTGAGGAATGAGACCCATTCCGCGCCCGCATCGAGTGGCGCGCGCTGAAAAACTTCCAAAACGCCTTTCACCTGGTTTTTGGTGATGAGCGGCACACCCACATAGCCGACGAACGATTCACCGGTCAGAGCAGAGACGCGCAGACTTGCGTCGCTGCCGGTCAGATGAGGCAACAATACCATCTGGCGAGTGCGCGCGACATCGACGGCAAAATCGGAATCCTCGTTGACCACCATCCGACGGATGGGCGGGACGCGGAAGCCGGCGCCCTCAGCATAAGTAAGCGTATTAGTGTTCTCATCGAGAAGGAGAAAGTCGGCGGCATCCACGGCGAGCTGCGTCTTCACCTTGTCGAGGATGACGCGCAAGGTCATGAAGAGATCAACGCTGCCGGTAATCGAGGCGTCAATCTGTCGCAATGCTTCAACATGACGCAGGCGACGCTGTGCATCATCGTACAGGCGTGCGTTCACGATGGCCTGCGCGGCCTGCGCAGCGATACCCCTCAACAAGGCAATCTCGTCCTCGCTGAACTGGCGCGGCTGGTCAAATGCGCGCGCCATCAGACAACCGACCACCCCGCCCCCGCGCAACATGCTGGTCATCACACAGGCGCCTTGCGCGAATTCATCGCGCAACGGGGGATCGATCAACTCGGGGAACACGCTCGTTTTTCCATCCAGGATGATCGTGCCATTGATGCCGGCAGAGCGGGCGTATGCGGCGTACGGCATCGATATCTGCTGCGCCAGGAAGGTTTTTGGCAAGCCGTGACCGGCGACAAAGTCGAGCGTATCCGTCTTCTCCACATATAGCGCGACACCGGCAGCCGGCGCGGATAACGCGCGAGCCGTCTCTTCACACACGGCGGTGAGCACCGTGGCAAGATCAAGTTGTTCGTTGAGCCGGTTGGCAATGCGGACCAGGGCTTCAGCGCGGGCGGCCTCACGGCGAATTCTGTCGGCGCTTTCGCTCAGCGCGGCCTGAGCCTGGGTCAAATCGGCGTTGCTCTGCGCCAATTCATCGGCGCGGCGCTGTTCCTGTTCGTACAGACGGCTGTTCGCCATCGCAATGGATATCTGGTTTGCGATCAACGGCAATGTCTGCTGCAGTTCCTGGCGAGTATATGGTTCACCCCCTGGGCGCGCGCCCAGGATCAGAAAACCCATCAGATCGTCAGACACCAGCACAGGCACAAGCACCTCGCCCTGCAATAACCTCAACGATTCCCACTCGCCAATCCACAGCGCGCGCAAACGGGGCAACTCCATCAGACGATCCACATACATTGCATGCCGGTACAGCGCCAGTTCATGCATCAACGGGCTGTCGGCCTGGAAGACCGGCGTCTGGGAGATTTCCGTCGTGCTCAACCCCGCAATTCTGTGGTAAACGGGTTGTGATTTGTGCTTCATGAAGAGATGCGCATCCGGCGCGTGCAGCGCGCGCGTCAATTCGCGCAACAGATCGGCGCCCAGTTCACCGGGCAGGCGCAGGCGATTGCCGGCCTGGCTGATCGCATAGATTAACGTCTGGACGTTGTAACGTTCGGGCAGAAACACGCGCTCGATGAAACTCATCACCCAGGCGCGGAAAGGCTTATAGAGCAGAAGCAGCCCAGCCGTGCCCAGAGCGGCAATAATGCTGCCTGGAAACAGCATGTCCTGGCTGAGGTTAGCCAGCAGATAGAGCGTGCCTGACACCAGCGCCACATACGCCGCAATTACAAACAAGAGCGAAAATAATCGCCGCAGCACCTGGCCGATCTCGAGCACCTGGTAGCGTGAAATGCTGAGTGCGATCAGTAATGCAGCCAGGCTCGCCAGAAACAGATCGAGCGGGTATCGATCCAGGCCGGTGGCATTGGTCACATTGCCCACCAGCAGCAGCGTCAACACAATCAGCATGTACTTCAGGCGATTGCGGAAGGTGCGATCCTGGTTGCGACGCAGTTCCTGCCAGAGCAGCCAGACCGTGGGAATGAAATGTCCAAACCAGAACAGCGCCGTCGCCGCCACACCCCAGCTATAGTCGTTATGCACCAGGCCATGCGTGACGGTGGTCTGTGTCACAACGGCATCCGTGCAGTTGACGATCAGGATGATGACATACGATATACCGCTGGTGACAAGCCAGGCCTTCTGGCGACGCAAGGGCAGCGAGAGAAAGTTTGCGGTGAACCAGAACAGCGCCCACGGCATGCTAATCGTCCCGAGCGCGGAGAGACGCACAAACCAGATGGGGGCCAGGATACCCAGATTGGCGTGCAGCAGCATGGAGCCAAAGCTCCACACAATGCCCGCAGCCAGAAACTGACCGAACCAGTTTTCAACAGACCCAAGATCACGCCGGCGCGCGAAGAAGAGCAGTGTGTAAATCACTGCCGACGCCAACGGAATCGCAATCCAGAAAACTTCTGCGGGACTCATGATGGCCTGTGTTTTATTCCTTCTTCAGCAACAATTCTATCGATTTATCCGAAGGTTGTATGTGCATCGGTTTGAGATGGGCCAGGTCGGCCCCATGAGCCACCTGGTATTGGGTATAGCGATCAAAGGCCCCAACAGGCAGAATGGACACCGTGAGTGGCACGAAACCGAGCATCGTTTCGATGTTGCCATAATCAGTGTTGACCAGCTTCAACTGCCGATGAACGCTGTCCCTGATCTGCGTCTCCGTCAGCGCCGGCAACTCACCCGGCTTCATCTCGACATACAGATGCAGCGCCGATTCCTGCTCACGCTGTTCCTTGCACACGACCCAGTCCACGGGGGTGACCCCGGCATCTTTGATCGCGATATTGATCTGTTTTTCATCCACCAGCCCTGCAAAACCCGACAGGTCGATGAAGTCGCCGGATCGGCCTGCAAAGTGAAACTGTGGCACCTTGATGCCGCGCGCATCATCGCGCAGCGCGGATATCTCGATCAGGTCATGCATCCGATAGCGCAGGAACGGGCCGCCATAATAGCTACTCACCACCACTTCGTAGCGCTTGCCCACTTCGAGTTCGTTGAGTAAAAGAGTGCGCGATGGCTTCTTCCCTTCGAGGCGTTCCGCTGCCCAGTCCTCCTCGGGGATAAACTCGAAGAAAGCTGAGGATGGGATGAAGCTCATCTCCTCGTGATTCCAGGCCTGCGTGGCGATAAAGCCTACTTCTGTGCATGCATACGACTCATGCGGATAAATCCCCCAGTAACGCTTAACCTGCTCGCGGTATTGCGATGTATCGGTTCCGCCGCACATCAGGCCGCGCAATTGCCACAGGTCACGCGGCAACAGATAGTCGCGCCCTTCACTGCGCGCGCGCCCGCGCGCCTGGGCATAACGGATCAACAGGCGCGGATCGAGCATCTGCAACGAGAACTTGCGTTTCTGATTGGCGCCCTTCTCGAACTGCTCGCCCATTTTGACAAGCACGATGGTCATTGAACCGAGAATGTCCATGCCTTCGACCATCGCCTGCTGGAAGACCTTCGTGATGCGCTCCTGGAAACCGAGCCGCTCACTTTCTTCGAGCGGCGGGAGGAAGCGGAAGTCAAACAACTCGGCTACCGCCCAGATCGCGATGCCGCTGAGGAGTGGGCGCGCCGGCAGGTTGAGCGCGACAATGTCGTTGGGGCGCACGTTGATGTCGCCACGGCTGCGCGCCGCCGACAAGATGTGGCTGGCAACAGATGACACGCCAAGCTGGTGGTAGGCTTCATGCGTATACGGCGCCCACTTTGCCTGGCCGCCGCGCCCAGAGGTGCGCGCCCAGGCGACGATCGGACGTCCCAGGATATCGTCCGGCTTATTTTCGAGCAAGCCGGCGTAGTCAGCGTAAGTCGTCAAGGGCATGACCTGCCTGAAATCTTTTGCCGAGTTTTTGTCTGCCATGCCGGGGAAGAGAGTCTTCCACAGTCTGCCTTTGGATGCGATGTCGAATTGCTCCTCAAGCAACCGCCATTGAATCTGCATGAACTCGTCTGTCGTCAGGTCGAGGAAACCACAATGGCGTTCCCATGCGCGCTCCAATTCGCCGTTGCGGATCAAGTCGCTGGTTTTCTGTTCAAATGTCTGCATAATCAGCCTCTTATCTTTCGAATGCCTTGATGAAACTTCCAGGGGTAGGGATAAGAAATGGTGTAGTGACCCGATAGATTGTGTAACCTGTAAATGTCTTAGGAAAAATGATGCGATCCTGCACAGCCACGAGCAACAGATTCAGGATAGACCACACCAGGGCAATCAAGACAGCATTGATGTTGTCATTCACGAGGATATATCCAACAAGAAGAATGGTCAACCAGAGATACCCGGGGTGACGGCACAACGCATACGTTCCCTGCATCACAAGATGCAGTTTGGCGCGCATTTCATGTTCGGACGACCCATGCTGGCGCGCGCGCGCGGCGCGCAGTTGCAACGGGATTTCAATAAAGAGCGAGTACGCCAGCAGAACAACCGCAATGGCAATCAACCCACTGCCCAGGTAACCGCCGTATATGCGCCACTCTGGTGGAAGTATCGCGAAGCCAAGCGGGGTGAACCACAACGCGGCGACAAGCGCTAGAGATGCAGCAACGGAGAGCAGCCCGCGCAACAGGCGCTGTCTATGCAGCAACGGCAGATCAAGCGCAAGAAATCCACTGAACCCAAGCAAACTAAGCACGATGTTCAACGTCATATAACTAACAATGTCCTTAATGTGACTCATTGAACCTGAATGCAGACACGCGCGTCGTCTCGTTCAATAAAAAGGCGATCACGCCACACATGATTATAGCGATAGCTCGAAAGAATGTAAATAAATACCTTGAGTACATCTTATTTGCTACATTTTTTGGAGAGTTACCGCAATGTATCTAAGTGACCATAGAATACAATTGTATTGTGAGAAATATATTATGACTTATTTATCAACCACTCGTCATGAACAATGTAATCATATTGCAACTACAGAGTAGCGCATGAACTATTAACGTCTATTGTGATTTACGCGTAATGGTGTAAAAACTTGCTGAAGCGCTAAGTGAGCCATAAACGTAAGGTCAGGGGTAATGCAGCCAGAGTCACTATAATCCGCCCCAGAGGATCATATCGCACATGGACTATATAAATCTCGGTAAGACAGGGTTGAAAGTGTCCAGGCTGTGCCTGGGAATGATGACGTATGGAACATCGAAGTGGCGCGACTGGGTGCTGGATGATGAACAGGCGCGCCCGTTCATCCGCCGCGCCCTTGAAGCCGGCGTCAACTTCTTCGACACGGCTGATGTCTATTCAGCGGGCGTGAGTGAAGAGGTGACCGGGCGCGCGCTGCGCGAGTTCTCTAAACGCGATGAGGTGGTGATTGCGACAAAGGTGAACGGCGCGATGGGGCCAAAGCCAAATCAAGCCGGGTTGTCGCGCAAGCACATCATGGACGGCATCGACGCATCGCTGCGCCGGCTGGGACTCGACTATGTCGACCTGTACCAGATCCATCGCTACGACAAGGACACGCCAATCGAAGAGACGATGGAAGCGCTTCACGACGTAGTCAAGGCGGGCAAGGCGCGCTACATCGGCGCGTCCAGCATGTTCGCATGGCAGTTCGCGCGCGCGCAATACATTGCCGACCAGCACGGCTGGACGCGCTTTGTGAGCATGCAGAACCACTACAACCTGGTGTATCGCGAAGAGGAGCGCGAGATGATCCCGTACTGCCGCGCGGAGGGCATCGGCGTCATCCCGTGGAGCCCGTTGGCGCGCGGCTTCCTGGCCGGCAACCGCACGCGCGAGAAGGCGAGTGACGAGACGACGCGCGCGCGTTCCGACGCCTTTGCCTATTCGCTGTATTACCAGGACAACGACTTCGACACGGTCGATCGCGTGATCGCCCTGGCTGGCGCGCGCGGCGTGAAGCCGGCGCAGATCGCGCTGGCATGGATGCTGCATAAGCCCGGCATCACGGCGCCGATCATCGGCGCGAGCAAAATGTACCAGTTGGACGAAGCCATCGCGGCATGCGATATCAAGCTGGATGCTGAGGAGATCAAGGCGCTCGAAGCGCCGTATAAGCCGCATCCAGTGCTGGGACACGGATGAGGTGAGAAGGAGAAGAGGAGCGGAGGTGAAGAGGAGACGGGGGGCGCGCGGCGCGCAATGAATGAACTTAATGCCGCGGGCGGCGACCGCAAGCGCGCAGGCTGGCTTGAGTGGAATACACCCCAAATAGCATCTGCCTTGTAGCTGGTTACGACATCATATAT